>Ga0315533_1000064_pt1 | contig 103197 bp, 106 predicted proteins | sample SalMarSW160130MG_FD_203081 | JGI IMG/M metagenome (GOLD analysis project Ga0315533, IMG submission 203081) | Salt marsh sediment microbial communities from the Plum Island Ecosystem LTER, Massachusetts, United States - Salt Marsh Sediment SW1601-30 ...
TCAGGAAGTGTGGCGAAAATATGGTGAATCACCAGATTTAATTACCGTTGATGGCTGGCGGCTTCCGCCTATTGATATTCTGGATAGGTCGCCTGAGGTTGAGTTTGGTCAGGCTGACAATATGCAGAGAGCTAGGCTTATTGAAGAGGCTCTAGCCAGTTATGGTGTTGAGGCTAAGGTAGTGCAGATAAACGCTGGACCCACTGTTACCCAGTTTGGGGTGGAACCGGGCTGGGATAGAAAGACGAGGGAGATAAAGGAAAGAGATAAAGAGGGCAATATCAAGGTAAGACTGGAGGAGGTATCCAGGACAAGGGTTAAGGTGGAGAGAATAACCTCACTGGCTAATGACCTGGCTCTGGCGCTGGCGGCACCCAGCATAAGGATTGAAGCCCCGGTGCCGGGGCAATCTGTAGTCGGCATTGAAGTGCCTAATACCATTTCAAGTCTGGTTAGTTTGCGAGGGGTGATTGAGACCAGCGCTTTCCAGAAAATAGAAGCCAAATCTAAGCTGGCTATCGCCTTAGGCAAAGGGGCTGGTGGTGAGGCGATAGCTGGTGACCTGGCTAGAATGCCTCACCTGCTTATCGCCGGGGCTACCGGCAGCGGCAAGACTGTTTGCTTAAATTCCATTATCTGCTGTTTGCTGTTACACAACCCACCTAATAATGTCCGGTTCATTATGATTGACCCCAAGCGGGTAGAGCTGACTCCGTTCAATAGCATACCTCACCTGCCGACACCAGTTATAGTTGATACCAGCAAAGCCCTGCCTACGCTGCGCTGGCTTAACCAGGAAATGGACAAGCGGTATCAAAAATTGGCTACCACCGGAGTCCGTAACATTGAGAGCTACAATAAAAATAAGCAGGGAGACGAGAAGTTCCCCTACCTGATACTAATCATTGATGAGCTGGCTGACCTGATGGCGACCGGCTTTGATGAAGTGGAGCATATTCTATGCCGATTAGCTCAGCTTGCCCGGGCTACCGGCATCCACCTGGTCGTGGCTACCCAGCGTCCATCGGTGGATGTGGTCACCGGCTTAATCAAGGCTAACTTCCCGACCCGCGTTAGCTTTGCCGTTACCTCTCAAGTAGATTCACGCACCATCCTTGATATTGGTGGCGCTGAGAAACTGCTGGGGGCAGGCGATATGCTCTACATGCCCACCGAGGCAGCTAAACCCAAGCGTCTCCAGGGGTGCTATGTCTCTGATGCCGAGACCGAGAGGCTGGTCTATTTCTGGGGTAGCCAGCAGAGGGAAGAGGCAGTCCCGCTAAAGGTTGAGGAGTTCGTCCTATCCCCCGCCGCCAGGGGAGGCTTCCGTGAGGACCCGCTCCTGGAGGCAGCCAGGCAGCTAGCCCAGGAACACAAGCACATATCAACCTCTTACCTGCAACGGAAGTTACGCATCGGTTACCCCCGAGCCGCCCGCCTTATGGAGCAGCTTGAGGAGGAAGGGGTCAAAAGGGAAGAGGGGTAACTATCGCTATTTATTGCCTGGTAAACAGGTCCTGGATTTGCCTGGGTTCACTCCCCTTTTTTACTTTTAGCGTCGGTGGTAATTAAATACCAAGCCAGCCCCACGCCAAAGAACCACATTAAGCCAACCACAAGAGTAACAATTGCCAGCAGGAACCAGGATACTGACGTCAAGCCAAGAGTGACGTTGGCGGCATCGGCAATAATCCCTAATACGGTAAATATAATACCAAGAACAAAACAAACGTGAGCCGTCATCCCCGATGAACCAAGTCTAGCCTTTATAAATTCCCGGTTCTCCCAATGTCTTTGTCTTTTCGCCATGAATTTTGCCTCCTTATCCTTAGTAGTTACTACTTTTACTACCTCTCCTGTTATTTGTCAATACGGTGGCGTCTTAATCGCTTAAGAATCGCATCCATATAAATCTTAGCCAGGCTCCGCCCATGCTGGGGTACCCGTTCCCGTTTCTTTTTGAGCTTTTTCTCCCGGCGCTCCTACCTGGTTTCTCGGTTCACTTTATTACCTTGAAATAGATTTGCGATGGGTTCTCTTGGCTACCTTTTCCCAGGTGAATTTCTTTGACTGTTCTAGTCCCCTTCTAATCATGCTATTCTAGTGAGGAGGTGGCTTTCTGGCATCACCCGATAAAAGATATGGTCCGGTCAGCTAACTTTAGATTGATTAAGGTCCTGGACAGGCTTTCAAATAAGTAAGAATATCGTCTAAATTAGCTATAGCTAATCCAACTACAGAATCACAAGCACCATAATAAACTAAAAGCTTATTTGTTTTTTCCTCAACTACAGCACCGGAGGGAAAAATAACATCATCAGTATCACCTACCCTTTCATAAATCTCTTTTGGACCGAAAACCCACTCCTTACTGCGGTAAATCACCTCCAGGGTATCCAAATCTAATAAAGCCAAGCCAAGTCGATAAAGACTTCCAGAAGCTGATACTCGCACTCCATGATAAATAATTAACCACCCCTCTGGAGTTTCAATTGGTGGAGGCCCTATTCCCACTCTATTCACATCCCAACTTCTGTGTCTGGCACGAATTAGCACTCTATCCTCACCCCAATGTTTCAAATCTGGTGAAAAAGAAACCCAAATGTCAGCCCTACCTTCAACAATAGGTCTGTGTATGAGGGCATAATAGCCCTTGATGGTTTTAGGGAATACAGCAGCATCTTTATTGGGTGGCATTAATTGCCGCCCCAATCGCTCAAATTTAGAAAAATCCTTGGTTGATATGAGAGAAATACCAGGCGGCTCTCCGTCTACATTAGCAAAAAAGGAAATATAAGTAATTATATATTCCTCTCGTTCTTTTACCCAAGTAATTCTTGGGTCCTCTAATCCAAATACTTCTTCGCCAACACTTCTATCTGGTTGCAATGCTGGCTCTGAACTTATCTGCCAATTTGCTCTTCCGTCTTTGCTTCGAGCAAGAGTTAAGTGCGAATACCCTTGCTTATCCTCAACTCGTACCAAGAGTAATATTTCATCCTTGAATTTTACTGCTCCAGGATTGAATACGGCGTGTACAGGGTATGGCCACTGGTCTGGCGTTAAAATAGGATTTCCTTCGTAACGCTTAAAAAGCTCTCTTAATTCTTCTTTGTTCACCTTTCCCGTCTCCCTTGTTTCTAATTGTGAAAAGCGAGGCTTCGGAGGCCGATACCCGCTCCGCCAATTCATAATGCCTTCGGGCTTGGTTTTTCCAAGAGAACTTTGCGGCATACTTTAGTGCTTTTTCCTCTATCTTTTGGCTCAGCTCTGGGTTGAGTATAACATCTTTGACCTTCACTAATAGATGTGTCAGGTCTGTGTCTACAAGCGCTCCAGCCTCTTTCAGGGTTTCCCCGACACCCTCCAAGTCGCGGCCAGCAATTATGGCACCAGCGCCCAAAGCGTGGGCTAGTATGCCACTTTGAGTGCACTCCTTAGGCCAGTAGAAATTGATATCAAAGGCTCTCTGCGCTATCGGTAGCATCCTATCGGGCAGCCAAATTTCGAGGAGGAACTTGTTTATACCATCCTGCCTTCCTTTTAACTTTTCGGCATAGGTTTTTTGAGTTCTCTCCCTTGGTCCTCCTATGCGTAACGCTATCATCCTCTTATGAGGAATCATCTGCTGCAACCTGTCTCGGACAATATAAAGTAGCTCAGAATACTTACCAGGGCTCAGGAATCCAGTTTGACCTATAATCACCGCATCTGAATCAAGGAATATGCGCCCCCTATTCAGCTTTTCTTTTATTACTTGTTCAAGGTCTGATTTAAGCAAGAAATCACTAAGTTTCTCTCTAGCCTCTTTCCGCTTCAAGCGGCTTACCTCGGGATATGAATGGATGCCATGTTTTAACTTGTGCACCTTTTTCTGGTATTCAGGGAATGCCAGGGTAACTGCCTGATGAACCCCATGGCTGAAGACGGTGATGGCATCGACGTGAGGGAGCAATGCCTGAAGTAGTTCGTATGCTTCCTTTCGTAACCCGCTTGGAGTTTCGGCGCTCTGAAAGTGAAGGCTATGGAAGCTAATAATTTTCGGCAAATGCAAATCCTTTAACATAGTAACGAATTTTTGAGAATCCCGCCAGATACCAAATGTGTGTTGGAACCACAAAACGACATTTCCCCCACCCCCACCAAGCCGCTCTATCCCTTTCAGAATCGCAGAGGCAGAGAATTCATCATGGCTGGGTATACCATACCAAACATGTGCGGCAGGCATGCCACTACTCTTGATTAGCGGTTCTTCGCAACCCTCTAGCTCAAAAGATATCACCCCCCATTTCTGCGGCGGGCTTTCCCTAGTTATGTAGCCTGTATAGTCCGCTATTCCGCACATCAGGGGCTTGTATGTTCCGACAAAGTAAATAGATACTATTCTCTCTTCTCCCAATGTCTTTTCGCCATGAATTTTGCCTCCTTATCCTTAGTAATTGCTACTTTTACTACCTCTCCTGTTATTTGTCAATACGGCGGCGTCTTAATCGTTTAAGAATGGCGTCCATATATATTCTAGCCAGATTTTTCCCATGCTGAGGTATCCGTTCCCGCTTCCTTTTGAGCTTTTTCTCGCGGCGTTCCTGCTTGGTTTCTCGGTTCACTTTATTACCTTGAAATAGATTTGTGATGGATTCTCTTCGCTACCTTTTCTCCCGCTATAATAACTGGCCTTTTCTACTTTGAATTCAGAGAGGATTCTCAGCCAATCCTCTTTTTTCATTAATCTTTCATCTCCAAAATCCTGCCCGGGGTACCAAAATGAAGGGACGCTAAAGAGAACCTTCCTGGAAACCCGTAGCTGTTCCCTAAGCAGTTTTCTAATATCATCGTCAGGGAAATGCTCGAAAAAACCTTGTGAGAAGCAAACATCAAAGGTGTCATCATCAAATGGCAGATTGAAGGCATCTGCTTTCTTGAAAGTCACTTCTCCTCTAAAATTGGCGTTATTGTGTTGTGCAATTTTTAATACGCCATCATTGTTATCGACTGATACCACATTATAATTGAGGTGCGATAAGAAGATGCTCAGGTTCCCGGTTCCAGTAGCGACTTCTAGTATATTCCGTCCGCTGGATGCTACTCCGATTAACAAGGGTTTATGGTCCCATATATTATTGATATATCTTTCCAGCGAGAGCGCCCTTTCTTTGTAGTATTGTTCCCAATCCATAGGCACTTCCTACCTTCTTATAGACCTCCAGTGTCTGCCTAGCTGCCTTTTCCCAGGAAAACCTCTTTGACTGCTCCAGCCCCTTCCTAATCATATTATCTCTTAGTTCACTATCAGTTAAAACTTGCCTCATAGCTTGAGCCAGGCTATCAGTATCGTGCGGGTCAACCATAATGCCTGCCTCACCTACCACCTCTGGTAGAGAAGAGGTATTAGATGTTACCACCGGACAGCCGCAGGTCATAGCTTCTAACGGGGGAAGCCCAAAGCCCTCGTAAAGCGAGGGATAAGCCAGTAGCTGGGCGGAGGAATAGTAATAGGCTAGCTCCAATTCAGAGACATGGTTAATAAAGATAACATCCTCTGTTATTCCTAAACTAGCTAGTTTCTTCATTGTATTCTTCCGGTATTTTCCAGACCTTCCTGATACTCCTACCTTGACTAATTTTAATTCTGGAAATTCTTTCTTTAACTTAGCAAATGCTTCAAACAGTCTGCCCAGGTTCTTTCTCGGCCTCTCAGAGCCAACATATAGTATATATGGTTTATCAAGGAGCTTTACATTATATGGTTTGAAGAAGCTACGGTCTACCCCGCAGTAGATTACACTAATCTTACTATCTGGCACTTTCAAATATTCAATCAGGTCATTTCTGGTATTGTGAGACACAGCTATTAGATGACTTGCCCGCTTAATGCCCCTTATATCAAGCCTTAACAATATCCTTTCTATAACTGCTTCTCCGCCAAACCTAAAGCAAGTCCTTACCAGGTCATGTACAGTAACTATAAACGGATTCTTACCAAACAGGGCATACCTGGCAAAGTTTTGATTTGGCAGATGGATAACATCACCCTCTCCCCTGATTAGCCTTGACAGCCGGTAAGCCTCTATCAAAGACAGGTATCTCTTACTCTCAACTATCTTAACATTTAGCCTCTTGGCTATCTCCTGACTATACTTATCTACACCAGATTTCTCATTGGTTACAATTAATACCGCCATAGCTTTAAGGATAATTCGCCCAATGGCAACTGTCAAGGGAGAATAATATACGCGGAAAATTTAAACAGCGAAGGGCAAAAGTTAGTCCCTGAGTTAATCTAAATCTTTTCTTAGTTCAATGATGCGGTCGCGCAGCAGGGCGGCTTTTTCAAATTCCAGGTTTCTGGCGGCGGTCTTCATCTGCGATTCCAGCTCTTTAATCAAGCGGGCTATATCCTCCTTGGCGATAGGCGCCGCCACATATGGGGTGCGAGTCTCAGCTACCACCCGCACCCGCTCGGTGATGTCTCTGATGGCTTTCCTTATCCCCTGGGGAGTTATATTATGCTCCTTGTTGTAAACCTCCTGAATCTGGCGGCGGCGCTGGGTCTCGCTTATAGCGTTAGCCATGGAATTGGTAGTAACGTCGGCATACATAATAACATGCCCGTCTATATGGCGAGAGGCACGCCCCATCGTCTGGATTAGGGCTCCCTCTGACCTCAAAAAGCCTTCCTTATCGGCATCCAGAATCGCCACCAGACTGACCTCAGGCAGGTCAAGCCCCTCCCGGAGTAGATTGATACCGACGACGACATCATAAACGCCGAGGCGGAGGTCGCGCAGTATCTCCACCCTTTCCAGGGTGTCAATTTCAGAATGAAGGTAATGGGTCTTTATCCCCATCTCTATCAGATACTCAGCCAGTTCCTCAGCCATCCTTTTGGTCAGGGTAGTCACCAGACAGCGCTCGCCTTTGTCAACCCGGGTCTTTATCTGGTCAAGGAGGTCATCAATCTGCCCCCTGGTCGGCTTGACCTCAACCGTGGGCTCAAGAAGTCCGGTAGGTCGGACCAGTTGCTCCACCACCTGCTGACTGTGCTCGTACTCATAAGCTGACGGCGTAGCTGAGGTATAAACAACCTGGTTAATCCGTTGCTCAAACTCGGTGAAATTAAGCGGACGGTTGTCCAGAGCTGAGGGCAGGCGAAAGCCATACTCCACCAGGGTCTCCTTACGGGAGCGGTCGCCGTGATACATCCCCCGAATCTGGGGCAGGGTCATATGTGATTCATCAATAAAGAGCAGGAAGTCATCAGGGAAATAGTTCAGCAGTGTCCACGGCGGACTCCCCGGCGCCCGCCCTGATAGGTGGCGGGAGTAGTTCTCCACCCCGGTGCAGTACCCGGCTTCCCCCAGCATTTCAATATCGTAGTTGGTGCGTGCCTCCAGCCGTGACGCCTCCAAGAGCTTCCCCTGACTTTTTAACTCGTGCAGCCTTTCTTCCAGTTCCTGCTTGATGCTGTCAATAGCCCTCATCAGCTTGTCATGCGAGGTAACAAAGTGCTTGGCGGGATAGATATCCACCGAATCTAACTCGGTCAGCATCTCCCCGGTCAACGGGTCTATCTCGACAATGCGGTCAATAGTATCGCCAAAGAATTCAACCCTCAGTGCCAACTCCTCATAAGCCGGCTGAATCTCCAGGGTATCACCACGGAGGCGGAACCTGCCCCGGGTGAAGTCAATATCATTACGCTCATACTGCATATCCACCAGCTGCCTCAGGATTTTATCCCGTCGGTAACCGTCGCCCCGTTTAAGGCTGCAGACAAAGCTATGGTATTCCTCGGGCTCACCCAGGCCATAGATACACGATACCGAGGCGACAATAATCACGTCACGGCGTTGAAACAGGGCACGGGTGGCGGCGTGGCGTAGTTTGTCAATCTCCTCGTTGATATCGGTCTCCTTCTCAATATAGGTATCGGTGCGGGGGATATAGGCTTCAGGCTGGTAGTAATCGTAATAGCTGACAAAGTATTCCACGGCGCTATTGGGGAAGAACTCCTTGAACTCGGTGCAGAGCTGGGCGGCTAATGTCTTGTTATGACTGATGACCAGGGTCGGTCGGTTTACCCGCTGAATAACATTAGCCATGATGAATGTCTTACCGCTGCCGGTAACCCCGAGCAGCGTCTGGCGCTTGAAGCCCTTATTCAACCCCGCCACCAGCCCATCCACCGCCTGCGGCTGGTCACCCGTCATCCTAAAATCCGAGACTATTTCAAAGGATGGCATATATGTCCCCGCAAAAAGTTGTTTTAAAAATAGTATTGTTTATCCATCTGCGTTGTCTCTTATGATTGCTTCGTCGCTACGCTCCTCGCAATGACATGAGAATGTAGCAAAAGCGGCGTAGAAGCGACTTTCTAATTCTCCTTCTCATTACGATTTCCCTGTCATTGCGAGCAAAGCAATCCCTATAATTCTCCTTCTCATTGCGATTTTCCCTGTCATTGCGAGCAAAGCAATCCCTAAATTAGTATATCTCTTTACTACGCTGGCTTCAATTAGGGATTATTTATCTACCTCACCCCCTTTAAGCACCCAGAAAAATCTTCGATTTTCCTGGGAACCCGCTTTATCCCCCTCTCCTTCTGTCTGGTGTGTCATTGCGAGCCAAAGGCGAAGCAATCTTAATCTTTATCTTTTAGTTTGCTTCGTCGCTCTGCTCCTCGCAAAGACTTTATGCTACGGGGGAAGGATATAAAAGAGAGGCTTCGCTTCTCTTGGACTCTCTTTGCGCTGGGGCAATAATTTGGGAGTTTTGTTGGGCTACTTCTTCAAAAGCTCAGAGCTATGGGGAATTTAAGAGGGGCTACTTCTTCATAAGTTCGGCACTATGGGGAGTCTAAGAGGGCTACCTCTTCAAAAGTCCAGAGCTATGGGGAGTTTAAGAGGGGCGCTAGCCCCTCTTTTATAATAAATTCCCCTTCCCCTTATCAAGGGGAAGGGGATACAGGGGATAGGGTTACCAATAATCTACCAACGTTAAGACCAACAGAGCAGGCTTTGAGATGGGCAAAATGACTCTATTTTCGCTTGGAGACCAAGCGGTACACGGCGGCAATAACCAACACATAGGCAATGACCCTGATTGCAATCAAAAAATTGGTCAAGGTTTCTTTCAAACCCCAGAGCGTTACCATATGCGAGGCAGCAAACAGGGCGAAGGCGATGCCGATAAACAGCGGCGCCTTATTCTTACTTCTGGAGTAACCCAGACAGCCCAAGACCAGTATTACGATGCAAAGAATAAAATTGGTCAGGTAGATTGGGTCTAGGGTAAACGTCATTTCTTATTCCCCCTTCCAATATGATTCTCCCCTCGCCCCTCCACCACCCACGGCTGGTCACCAGTCATCTTAAAATCCGAAACTATTTCAAACTGAGACATCCTTAGTCCTGCTAAAAAGAACTTCTACAAATAGTATACCTTTTTGCTATATTGGCTTCAATTAGTAAGTCAGTTTTCTACCTCACCCCCTTTATCCCCCTCTCCTTCTGTCTGGTGTGTCATTGCGAGCCAAAGGCGAAGCAATCTTAATCTTTATCTTTTAGTTTGCTTCGTCGCTCTGCTCCTCGCAAAGACTTTTATGCTACGGGGGAGGGATATAAAAAGAGAGGCTCCGCCTCTCTTAGACTCTCTGGTAGGGTGATGGAGTAAAGGGGAGGGAGGAGGATTATGTTGCTTTCCAGTCTATCAGTTCCCTTGGCCAGATATAGTTGTACTGCTCATCGGTTAACTTATGCTTGATAGAGGTTATATATTTCGTTAGAAAATCATGAACCTCTGTAAATATCAAATACGTATGTTTAGGGTAAAAATGTGAATAAACTTTAGGAAGTTCTTTCAATTTAAAATAAGAAATTTTTTTATCTTCTCGTTCCCATCCGTTCTCCGTAGTCCCCATTATAGAACGACCTGCGGGGTGAGCAGTGATTTTATTTCTTATGGTAAATATGTCTCTGATACCGTTAAAGTCTGTATCTTTCAGTTCTTTATTTAGGCATTTTTTATATACTACTCTGAACCTTCGAATAGTTTCTGGTAAATCTGTTTTATTATCATCTTTTCTATCAAGTTCACGGTGAAAAAAATTATAGAATAGATAATCTGATAAACATTCCAAATAAAAAGGAATTACCATAACCGCTAATCTGGAGAAGCGTTTTTTCTCCAATTCTTCTGTAGCTGTTATAGCCTGTCTGTATAAGAAGATAGCATCTTCTACAAATCTTGTAGCAGTTGCTTCGCTGTATACCGCACTTGCTGAAGCTTTAATGCCTACGGTTCCCCCTCCCACTTCTTTTTTGTATTTAGCCACTCCATATGCCTCCTAGCAGTTACTTCCCCCCCAAATACCCCACCCCCAGCTTAATCTACTTCCTCAACATCAATTTCTTCGGCGATGCCTATTCTTTGCACGGAGAGGGGGACGTAGTTGACCATTTTTAAGTCAATTAGTTCCTTGAGCTTCTTTTCGTCCTCGGTCAGGCGGGCTTTGCCGGTCTTGACCTCGATAAAATCAATGCCTTCGCCATATTTAACGCCGACAAAGTCAATAGGCTCGCCCAGATAGAACAGCCGGTCATACTGTGTCAGTTCAAAGGTGGCTAGAAGCTCGTTTAGCTTGCCCGTCCTCTTGCCCAGACTGCGGGTTATTGACTCCAGAAGGTCGTGGGGCAAGCCTTCCAGGATGCTCCGGATTTCCTGGACTGAGGTTGCCGAAGCCAGAGCAAACCTGAGCTTGTTCTCCAGCTCCTCAATATCAGGGACTCTTACCCGCCTCGGTCTGAGGGCTAATATCAAAATCACCACAACCAAGACAGCAATTATAATATAAGGAAATTCCACGCTACCCCTCCTTTTACTTAGCAGTAAAATACTGTAGCGCCAGCTTAAGCCTTTCCTCAAGGGTGAGGTCGGAGGATGGGGGGAGGGTGGCTACGGCGCGGGTGGCTTCGGCAACGGAATAGCCCAGGGAGGTCAGGGCGGCTAAAACGTCGGTGTTTGCCTCGGCTAGTTGAGCCGCCGGGGTGGTTACCCAGCCAGCGGCTACCTTATCTTTAAGCTCAAGGACAAGGCGGTCAGCCACCTTCTTACCTATGCCCGGGACTACCGTCAGCAGGTCAACACTACCGGTGGCAATAGCCATGGTCAGCTTATCCAGGCTCATCGCCGACAGCATAGCCAGGGCTAGCTTGGGACCCAGCCCTGAGACACCGAGCAGGGTCTGAAACAGCCTCAGCTCATCAGTCGAGGCGAAGCCGTAGAGGGTGGCATTGTCCTCCCTGAGATGGAGGTGAGTATAAAGATGGACCTCATCGCCGATTTTACCCAGTGAACTCAGGGTAGAGGTCGGCATATATACCCGAAAGCCGATACCGCCAACATTGATAATCGCCCCATCACCACCCAGCGACTCTAATCTACCGTGAAGACCAGCTATCATTCCTGCTCACTCTTAGCCAAAAGATTACTTAGATGTGCCTCACGCCAGTGACAGATAGCCACCGCCAGGGCATCAGCGGCGTCGGATGGCTGAGGTACCTCAGATAGACCAAGCTGGAGCCTGACCATCTCCTGGACCTGCTCCTTGGAACCAGCCCCGTAACTAGCCACCCTCTTCTTTACCTGAGCCGGGGGATACTCATAGGACGGGATTCCCCGGTTGGCGGCAGCCAGGATAGCCACTGCCTGAGCCTTACCTATGGTCAGTGCCGACCTCACATTCTTGGCGACAAAAGGCTGCTCTACAGCCACGACATCAGGCTGACAGCGTGAGATAATTTGCCCCAGCTCACCGTATAAATAACTCAAACGCTCCCCGATTGGAGAGCGCACCGGACAGTCCAAGACACCATATTCAACCAGAGCTATTTCATCATCCCTGCTGTCTATTACCCCGTAGCCCATGGTTACTGTGCCCGGGTCAATGCCTAAAATTCTCATACTCTAGGTCGGCGACTGATATTTTTCCAGGACAGAATCAGAAAAGTTAACATTGCTGGACACACGCTGTACCTCGTCCAGCTCTTCTAGCTTGTCCAGCAGCTTCAGTGTTTGTAACGCTGGCTTTTCTTCAAGCTCGACCATAGTCTTGGGCACCATAGATAGCTCAGCCGAGGTTATAGGTCGGTCTTTCTCTTCAAGCGCCTTCCTGACCGCCTCAAGCTCCTCAGGCCTGGTATAAATGGCGACAAAATTATTCTCCACCGTAACATCCTCGGCACCGGCATCAATAGCCTCCAGAGCCAATTCCTCGGTATCCAGCTCGTCAGTCCTTATGGTAATCAGTCCCTTGGAATCAAAGAGCCAGGCGACGCAGCCGCTCTCCCCCAGATTACCATTATGCCGGGAAAATATATTGCGCACATCCTGCAAAGTCCGATTACGGTTGTCGGTAAGAGCTTCCACCAGGATAGCCGCCCCGCTGGGACCATAGCCCTCAAGGACCATCTCGATCAGAGCCGCCTCTCCCATGGTGCCGCTAGCCCGCTTAATCGCCCGTTCTATATTGTCTAAGGGCATGCTGTTATCACGAGCCTTCTGTACGGCTAAGCGCAGCCGAAAATTGGTATCCGGGCTACTGCCCCCCTGGCGGACAGCCACCATAATCTCCCGGGTCAACTTGGTAAACAGCTGACCCCGCCTGGCGTCAGTTACCCCCTTTTGATGCTTAATTGAAGACCACTTAGAATGCCCTGACATTTTTAGCTCTCCTTAGCCGACTAATTAAAAACTACTTTAATTCTATCACCTCACCTACCTATGGTCAAAAGGGCTAACCAAGAATTTCTATTCAACTGAAGCCTGGTGTCGCTTATAAACGAAGGAGACGATAAGCAGAGCCGTCCCCGCCACCATAAGACCAATGCCCAACATCTGGAGCGGAGCCAAGGCATCGCTAAGGAACTGGGGCAGCCAGGCTTGGAGTTGGGCGGGGAGGCCAAACTGTGCCACCTGCATCCCGGCAAAATACTTGATAACCACCGTGCTGACGTAGGTAGAAATGCCGCAGGTCAAGCAGGGTATGCCTATGGAACGGGTAGCGCCCCTCACCTCCCGATGCAAGAAAACAAGACCCACGATTATAGCAATCATAGCCCCAATCGCAACCCGGTAGGCAAGTTGCAAATAGCCAATATATCGCCTCGCCTGCTCCAGGCGTGCCATAATCTCCGGGCCTATCACGCTTTCATTAATCTCAACAGTCGGCGGTATCTGCTCCGAAAACTCGCCATAATATTCGTTAAAATACGGCTCTACCAGAGCCGGCGGTATTCCCTGAAGTTCTGGCGGCGGCGACGCCAAGAAAGCCTGCCAAGCACTGTCTCTCAAACTTTGCTTCATTGGTTCCATGTCAATTACCAGGCTCAGGCTTTCACTCTTGCCCAAGAGGTAGTCATAGCCAGCATAGACAGCAGTACTTACTTGCTCTCTCATCCATGGTTCAAGGTCAGAAATGACGTCATCCATAGCCTCAGCCATAAACCCCATTTCTCGTGGAATTTGCTCTATCAGCATCTCTTCCGCCAACGATGTCACATCCAGCCTATCTAGCTGAGAGATAACAAAATCAGGGTTGAGAACAGTACGATTCGCCCAAAACCCAAAACCAAAAGCTGACAAAGACACAAAAAGAAGAAAGCCTAAAAACCCTATAGCCGCCCGTTTAGCTAACCCCATTAATGTCCCCTTTTATCATCAGTTCAAACCTCTTTGGAAAACCAGGACTTTCTATTTCGTTTCGCCGACGACAAAGGCAATTGCATATTGTTCACAATCGGAGAGACTGATAGCGAAATTATCTAAACCCAGGGCACTGGCTTGATTTTGGGTATTACCATGAAGATGAACCAAAGGTTTGCCCCTGGGGTCAGATAATATCTCAATCTCCCTCCAGCTAAAACCCCGGCTTCGCCCGCCTAATGCTTTTATCACCGCCTCCTTACCAGCAAAATGGGTAGCCAGAGACGAAGAGCTATCACCGCACAGCTTGAGTTCAGAATCAGTATATAGGCGATGAAGAAACCGCTCTCCCCAACAGGCTATAGCCTTTTCAATGCGGTCTATTTCTACTATATCTACGCCAATATAGTGCATTATCGTCAGAATTATAGCCTATTTCACGTAGATGCTCAATCTAAAAACTTAATTTTAGACCTAACTTAACAACATCTTAACAATTTTGTTTCATCATATGGGATAGACCTGCCAAACCATATAAGGTTACATAGATGCTCAAATCTAGCAAAACTTGAATTAATTCTTAGCAAGAGATATACTACATATCAAATTTGAAAGAATGATAAAAGTAGCCAGCACGTCAAGAACCAGAAGGGAGGATGATTTATGAATAGGTTTAGAGTAACTCGTTATCTGCTTTGTCTTGTCCTACTCTTTGCCATGCTCAGCGGCTTACTGGGAGGCTCAGTTGCGCTCGCCGCTCAGGAAGGTAGTAATGGCTTGGCTTGGTTGCCGCCGAGTCAGGAGGAACCGCCACCTGAAGAGGAGCCCCCGCCTGAAGAGGAACCCCCACCTGAACCAGAGTTTAAGCTTACTGCTCGGTATCCGGTCATGCGTGATGTATCCGGCGCAACCTTTGAGTTTGAGGTTTCACTGGTCTATCAGGACAGTGAATCCAGGGCGTTTGACCTCGCCCTTACCACCCCTCCCGAGTGGGTTGGAATAATTATGCCTTCGTACGGGGAATTCTTGATAGAGAGCATCACGCTGGAGCCGGGGCAGACATACCCCGATAAAGTCAAGGTTATAATTGCTCCACCATCATGGGAGCTACCCGAGCCGGGTGACTATGTGGCGACATTCAGCGCCGGTTCAGGCGAACTGATGGAAAGTGTTGAGCTTACGGCAGTGGTAACCGAGATACCGCCTACTTATCAGCTGTATGCGTCTACCGACACATTACGGTATAACATGGATGCCAGGGCTGGCCAGGACAATCATATAACCATCATACTGGAGAACTACGGGACGGGAACCCTTGAGAATATCAGCTTTTCATCAACCAAATCAGAGGGGTGGAGTATAACCTTCACCCCTTACAAGGTAGACTCGCTGGAACCGGGGCTTAAACAGGAGGTGGACGTAGTAGTAACCCCACCGGCGAAAACGATAGCCGGTGACTATCACGTTATCCTGAGGATAAGCAGCGAAAAGGCAACTTATAACATAGAACTCAGGGTAACCGTGGTAACATCTACCCTTTGGGGCGGGGCTGGTATCGGCATTGCGGTGGCGGTTATAGCCGGCTTGGTAGTTTTATTCCGACGATTAGGCAGGCGGTGAGTAAGTTGGCGAAACAATTGGTAGTACAGACGGTCGACCTGACCAAAAACTATGATAAGACTACGGTGGTCGACAGGTTAAACCTCCGAGTAGAAGAGGGGGATATTTTTGGCTTCCTTGGTCCCAATGGCGCTGGGAAAACGACCACCATATTAATGCTACTGGGACTCACCGAGCCAACCTCGGGCACAGCCCATATATATGGCTATAACTCTACCCGGGAGCCACTCAAGGTTAAGCGCATCACCGGCTATGTCCCGGAAAAGGTAGGGTTTTACGAGGATTTAACCGCCAGCTATAACTTAGCCTACACGGCTAGGTTAAATGGTCTTCCCGAAGAGCTGGTTATAAAAAGAGTAGGCGAGTCACTGGATATAGTTGGTCTGTCGCCGGTAGCTGAACAGAAAGTGGGGGAGTTTTCCCGAGGGATGAAACAGCGTCTGGCAATTGCCGACATACTGGTTAAAATGCCCAAGGTTGCCATCCTGGATGAGCCGACAAGCGGGATAGACCCTGAAGGCATCATCCAAATGCTCGACATGATAGCTGAGATAGCCAAAGAGAGAAACATGACCATTATCATGTGCTCACACCAGCTATACCAGGTTCAGCGAATCTGTAACCGTGTCGGCATGCTGGTGAACGGAAAACTGGTAATTGAAGGCTTATTAGACCAACTGGGTCGGGAGGCGCTGGGCGGTGGACGACTTAGGATTGAGATTAAACTAGCCGAAACCACTTCCAAGCTCGTTGATTGCGTCAAGCGGATTAAGGGTGTAGTCAGTGTAGAGAGGTCGGGAGATTTACTGCTTATTACCTGTCAGGACGACTTAAGAGCTAAGATAGCCAAAGCAATCGTAGACGCTAATGGTCTACTGGTAGAGATGAAAATTCAGAAGTATGCTTTAGAGGACATCTACAGGAAGTATTTTAGAGAGGCCTAGTATGCAAGGACTGATGACCGTATTCTACAAGGAATTGGCTGACCATTTCAACAGCTGGAGAGGTATAATCCTCTTTATCACGGTATTGCTGGTTTCAGTATTTGCTGTCCTTGGGCCTTCTGGAGCTTTGGCGAGTATTAGGGCCCAGCTAGAAACGCCCGTTCAATATGGATTTGGACGATTTGCCTTCCTTTACCTGTTTACTACTGCCGGTGAAGATTTGCCCTCCTTTCTTTGGTTCATCACCAGATTTCTGGTGCCCATAGTCGGTATCGTCCTCGGTCTTGATGCCATAAATAGTGAGAAAAACAGCGGGACGTTGAGCCGGCTCCTGGCTCAACCTATCTACCGGGATGCTGTCATCAACGGTAAGTTCCTGGCTGGCGTAGTTACTATCGCCATTATGCTGACAACCACCATCCTGATTGTATCAGCAATAGGGTTCAACGTGCTGGGAATTGCCCCAAGCTCGGGAGAAATCGCCCGGCTATTACTATTCTGGGGGGTAAGCATTCTCTATGGAGCCTTCTGGCTGGGCTTAGCCATGCTATTCTCGGTATACTTTCGGTCAGTGGCTACCTCAGCCATATCCACACTAGGAATCTGGATGTTCTTTTCCTTCTTTATGTCCATGGCGGCTAGCTTGACAGCCAATGTGCTAGCACCTATGAGCCAAACACCAACTACGCCAGAGTTGCTCAAGAACATCGGGGTTCAAATCACAGCTTCGCGTTTTTCGCCTATTATGCTCTTTGGGGAGGCGACAACTGTCCTCCTGGCTCCGGGGGAAAGGACAGCGGGGGAAATGCTTCAGCTCTATCACGCTTCTGGTGCCCGGTGGATGCCTGGACCTCTTACGCTGGGGCAGACTTTGCTAACTATATGGCCCCATCTGGCAATCATTGGCGGGCTAACTGCTTTACTCTTTGCCATCTCATATATTAGATTCATGCGCGAAGAAATAAGGTCTACCTGAGGCATAACCTTAAGGCTGATTTATATGGGTGAAGGATTTAATGTCATCACACTATTATATTGGCACCTCAGGCTGGCATTATGACCATTGGCGGGATAGGTTCTACCCCCAAACGCTGGCTAAGGCGAAGTGGCTTGAATTCTATGCCCGTCATTTCACTACGGTTGAACTTAATAATACTTTTTACCGACTACCCTCAGAGACTGCCTTTACTACCTGGCATGACTCATCATCAGCCAATTTTATCTTTGCCGTAAAGGTAAGTCGTTTTGTCACCCACATCAAGAGACTTAGAAATAGTGAACAGGCGGTAGACAACTTTATTAGTAGAGCTAAAATTTTGGGTGAGAAATTAGGTCCGCTTCTGTACCAACTTCCCCCCAATATGCACCGCAATGATGAAGTACTAGAGTCATTCTTGTCCACTTTACCTCAGGGAATGAAGCACGTGTTTGAATTTCGGCACCAGTCCTGGCTTGAAGATAAGGTTTTTGAAATTCTACAAAGGCACAATGTAGGATTTTGTGTCTTTGATATGCCATCGGTTAGTTGTCCTCTGGTGGCGACGGCTGATTTTGGCTATATCAGGTTTCACGGCAGCACCGGGCTCTACTTTAGTTGTTACTCTGATGAGGAGTTAGCTGATTGGGCAAAGAGGCTAGCTAATTTAGCCCGGAACCTGAAAGCAATCTATATTTACTTCAATAACGACGCTGAAGCGTTTGCGGTGAGAAACGCCATAACCCTGCGTCGCTACCTGGAAATGGGGAAGGCTTGAACCGGCTGGGCTAGTTAATGAAAACAGGAAGGCTGTAGGCAACGAAATACCTACAGCCTTTAGGCTGGTCTCGGGGCAAGGAAAGCCTTTATTTAATTGATAAACCTCCCCGAGAGCTTCAACGAACTGGAATGCGTAACGGCGTTTTAACCAGCGTCGTCGACGGAGTTATCGCCTGGCGTCGATGGCTGAATAGTGGGCGACGCAGGAAAGAGGGAACATCCAGTTCCTCTTCGCTCCTCAAGCCCTTAAGGAGCTGGGTAAACTCATCTTCCTGGGTAGCCTCAGCCAACCCTATCTTGGAACTGAACCCAGTGGCAATTAGGGTAATCCTGACCTCGTTATCCATATTAGGGTCATGAGCCACCCCAAAAATGATGTTAGCGTCAGGGTCTACTGCCTGCTTGATTATCTCAGCCGCTTCGTTAACTTCAAACAGGGTGAGGCTACTACCGCCAACAACATTGAATAACACCCCCCTTGACCCTTCAATAGAAACGTCTAACAAGGGGCTAGCTAAGGCTTCTTTAGCTGCCTCTATAGCTCGGTTTTTACCTGAACCGACGCCAATGGACATCCAAGCCGGACCAGCATCCTTCATCACCGCCTTGACATCAGCAAAATCAAGGTTAATCAGCCCAGGGACAGTGATAACTTCAGAGATAGCCTGAACCCCGTGTCTCAATACATCATCGGCTAGCTTAAAGGCATTATCCACCGCTGTCTTCTGGTCACAAAGGTCGAGTAAGCGGTCATTAGGGATCATAATAAGAGTATCAACCTTGCTCAGCAGGCGGACAACCCCCTCATCTGATACCTGGCAGCGATGGACGCCCTCAAAGCTGAACGGTTTGGTGACTACGGCGATAGTGAGGGCTCCACTTTCCTTAGCTATCTCAGCCACAGTAGGGGCAGCCCCGGTACCGGTGCCACCACCCATGCCGCAGGTGATAAACACCATATCAGCTCCAGAGATGGTTTCCCGAAGTTCATCGCGACTCTCCTCGGCTGCTTTCTGACCCTGAACATGGTCACCACCCACGCCTAATCCTTTGGTAAGCTTCTCGCCAAGCTGGATGCGGGTTGGGGCTTCGGTGATAGCCAAGGCTTGAGCATCGGTATTCATGGCGATGAACTCCACACCCTGAATCTCCTCCTGAACCATGCGGGTTATCGCATTACAGCCACCACCACCCAAGCCGATAACCTTAATCTTGGCTGGGTTAGGAACAAAACTTGTTTTTGCCATCTCCTCCTCCTTTTTTACTGTTATTAGTCCTTTTGCTTAGTAACTACCTAGCGGAACAGATTCCTCATTCGGGCAATCAACCGCCGTAAGAATCCACGGGACCTCCAGGTCTGTTTGGCTTCGTGCTTGGCTCCCCAGAGCAGAAGACCAACACTAGTGGCATATGCCGGGTCACGAAGGACATCGGTAATGCCATGCATATTGGTAGGAATACCCACTCTCACCGGTAGTCGTAATATATTGTGCCCTAACGCCTCTATACCAGAAAGGTTAGCGCTACCACCGGTAATAACCAGTCCCGCCGGAACCAAGGCTTCGTGCTCAGAGCGCGGCAGCTCAAGCATAATAAGCCTTATAATTTCCTCAACTCGAGCCTTGATAATGTCGCACAAGTCTTGGTAGGAAACGCCATGCCCGTTTTCCGATATGGTACTGGGGGTTTCCATCTTGCTCTCATAAACTGGCATAACACTGCCATACCTCTTCTTCATCTCCTCGGCGACATCAAAGGGGAGTCCCAAACCAATAGCTACATCCCTGGTGATTTGATAACCGGCTACAGGCAGAATAGCGGTATGCCAGATACTTCCATCCTTGAAGACGGCAATGTCTGTGGTCCCACCACCTATATCAGCTAGTATGATGCCTATTTCCTTCTCATCCTCGCTCAATACTGCCTCGCTGCTGGCTAAGGGTTCAAGGACAAGGTCATCAATATCTATACCAATGCCACGAATACACTTTACTAGATTCTGGACGGAAGTTACTGCCGCAGTAATGATGTGTGTCTCCACATCTAGCCTGAAGCCGTGCATACCTACCGGGTTCCTGACTCCTACCTGACCATCAACAGCATAACCCCGAGGAATAACATGGAGCAGCTTTCGGTCACTGGGGACTCTAACGTTTTGGGCACAGGCAAGGACTCGCCTCAGGTCATCGGGGCGTACTAGCCGGTCATTGCGGGTAATAGCTACTACCCCTCGATTATTCAGCGAGCTGACATGCCTACCAGTGACACCGACATAAGCTGACTCCACTCTATAGCCGCTGGCTTGCTCTGCCTTCCTCACCGACTCCCGTATTGACCCTCTGGCGTCGTTGATGTTGACCACTAGGCCTTTGTGCAAACCCATTGATGGGGTAACACCTACACCGGCAACCCGAACCATACCTCCCTCATTGACCTCAGCGATAGTGGTGCATACTTTAGTGGTACCAACATCAATAGCAGTTAGAGTAGTCCGTTTTCTCATCTACCTCCTCCTTTTTATTAGATTTTGACTCTCAGTTATATTAATCATTTTCACATTTTTATAACCTCCGTCTTTGAGACTCAGATTTATGTAACCTAGGGTAGTGAAAAGGCTATTCGGAGCTTTTTCAGCAAAGCCGGCCTTCTCCACCCATTAACTTTACCTCCAACTAAGAAGCTCAGTTTTTCTGCTACCTTAAAGGATTCATCCTGAGTAATAATACGCTCAGCAGCCCTTAATTTGGCACTACGACTACGCGGGTTAAGTTGAACCTCTACCGGAGAGGGAGTAATAACCCGCTTAGTAATCAACCTCAGGCAAGCGGTATGTCCGCAAATGCAAATCGGTGTACCCGGGGGACAAATACAGTCCTTTGATTCTCGCTGCATGAGCTGTTTCACAATGCGGTCCTCAAGGGAGTGATAGCTAATGACGACCAATCTACCCTCAAACCCAAGGAGATTAATCGCCTGCTTTAGAGCCGCTTCCAGATACTCTAGTTCATGGTTAACCGCTATTCGTAGTGCTTGAAAGGTTTTGGTGGCAGGATGAATTCTAGCCTTTCTACCGCCGACAGCTCGCTCTATCGTCTGAACCAGCTGAAGGGTAGCGGCTATGGGACGCTCCTGCACGATAAGGTGGGCAATCTGACGGCTATAAGCTTCCTCACCGTATGTTTTTATAATGCGAGCTAGTTCAGCCTCCGAGGATGTGTTAATAATATCGGCGGCGGTAATCTCCTGGCTGGGACTCAAGCGCATATCTAAAGGTGCATCATGCTGAAAGCTGAAACCACGGGTATTGCTATCCAGTTGAAGGGAAGAAAGCCCCAGGTCAAACAAAATACCATGTACCGGCTGGAAATCGTATTTAATACAGATAGCCTGTAAATTGACGAAATTTTCGTTAATTAGCAGGGTTGAGCCGCTATAGGCCTGGAGCTTTGCCTCAGCGACTTTTATAGCTTCAGGGTCAGCATCAATGCCCAGTAGTTGCCCGCCGGGTGAGCTATGCTCCAAAATGGCGGCGGCATGACCTCCAGCACCAAGAGTGCAATCAATATAACGACCCCCGGGCTGAACTGCCAGTGCCTCAACGGTCTCTTTGACTAGAACCGGAATATGAGCGAAGGTTGACATCTTTGGATTCCTCAGTGCCTCTCCAAGGTTTCTATAATTTGTCCGGCTTGCTCCTGACTAGCCGCCTTCTCTACCTCCCATTGCTCCTTATTCCACAGTTCAAGATAAGTATTAACCCCAGCGATAACTACTTCATCCTCAATTCCAGCATAGTCCCGTAATGGTATAGGTAAGGCTACCCTGCCCTGCCCATCCATAGTAAGTCTAAAGGCAGTAGCAAAAACAGCCCGATGTAGTTTTCTCATTTTACCGGGGGTGATTGAACCAGTAGTAAGAGTGGTTGACACCTTTTTCCACTCAGATAATGGGTAAGCGTTAATACACCTCTCTATCCCCGGCGTTAATACTATTCCATCCCTTAGTTCTCCTCTGAACCTGGGGGGAATAGGCACTCTACCCTTTTCGTCAATCCTATACTCAAATTCGCCAAAGAACATTCTTTAACCCCTCAGTCGTCCCTTAACTTATAGGTTAAGACCCTTTCTCTTTGTCCCTCCCCTTTCTCTCGTTCAAGGTAGGACCTACCGAAGTATTGTTTGATGAGGAGCCGAAGGAAACTAGAAGCCTTTAAGCCCAGCTCCCTGGCTTCGTTTTCTACCCGTTCCTTGTCTGCCTGGTCAATCCAGAACCTCAGTATTACCTGCGTCATCTTTACCACTCCTTACCACTCCTTACCATTTTACACCACAACCGCCCCTGTTTGTCAAGACCCTTGGAATTATTTTTCAAATTCTCTGATTTTGCTGTGGGCTCTATATGTGGTAAAATAAATGCCTTAAGAAGGGCATTATGCTTAACATAGGCATACTTACCATTAGTGATAAGGGCTGGCACGGACAGCGCTATGATGAAAGTGGTAAAGCAATCAGGGATAGCCTGTCTTTATTAGATAACAGCGTCGTTAAGTATGAGGTCATTCCTGATGAGGCGGATGTTATTGCTGGCAAACTGGCTGAGTGGGCTGATGAAGGCAGTATAGATATCATTCTAACCACGGGTGGCACCGGGCTAGGAGCGCGTGATGTTACCCCAGAAGCCACCCTGTCTATAGTGGATAAGGTTGCGCCCGGTTTCACCGAAGTGATGAGGGCAGAAACTTTCAAGGCGACGCCTTATGCTATACTTAGTCGAGCTGTAGCCGGAGTCAGAGGCAAGTGCCTTATTATCAACCTACCGGGCAGCCCTAAAGGAGTTCGGGAGTGCCTTAAGGTAGTCTTGCCGGTTATTCCTCATGCTATAGAAATTATTAAGGGAAAGGTAACTGAGCACTAACCAATGCAAATTGATATTTTAACCCTGTTCCCCCAGATGTTCCAAAGCCCATTTAGTGTGGGTATTTTCCAGCGGGCTATTGACCGGAAGCTGGTTCAGGTTAACATCCATAATATCCGCGACTATACTCATGATAAACATCATACCGCTGATGACTATGCCTATGGGGGTGGCGCCGGTATGGTCCTCAAGCCCGAGCCTATTTTTGAAGCCGTAGAGTCAATAAAATCAGATATATACCTTAAGCCAGGGGGTAGTGAATTGCCAATTATTCTGCTGACCCCACAGGGTCGGCTTTTTGGTCAACAAATTGTTCAAGAGCTATCAAAATATAGTCATCTAATCCTTATCTGTGGTCGTTACGAGGGTGTGGATGAGCGGGTGCGGGAACACCTGGTCACTGATGAGATTAGCATCGGCGACTATGTGCTTGGTGGCGGCGAGCTAGCAGCTATGGTGGTGGTAGATGCTGTGGTCAGGCTACTACCCGGAGTTCTTGGTTCAGAGGCTTCGCCACTGGATGATTCTTATACTACCGGGCTATTGGAATACCCCCAATACACTCGTCCTGATGTATATCGAGGCTGGTCAGTACCTGAGGTTTTACTCTCAGGAGACCATGCCCAAATTGCTAAGTGGCGTCGTGAACAGGCTATTCTACGCACCCTGAAGCGGCGTCCCGAACTATTAGACCAAGTTAACCTATCCCCTGGGGACAGGCAGTTAGTAGAAAGGTTGAAGAAGGGCGGTTAGAAAATGAATGTTTCATCACTAATTGAAGTCAACCCAAATCCTAATATTCCGACTTTGGCTGCTGGCGATACGGTAAAGGTCAGGGTTAAGGTTGTGGAGGGAGAAAAGGAACGCACCCAGTTATTTCAGGGAGTGGTAATTGGGGTCCGACATGGCGCCGATGGCGGAAGTTTTACCGTGAGGCGTGTCGCCTATGGTGTCGGTGTAGAGCGTACTTTCCTGTTCCAGTCACCACTTATAGAGAAGGTAGAAGTGGTACGGCATGGAAAGGTACGCCGAGCCAAGCTCTATTACCTGCGTGGGCTCAGTGCCAAGGCGGCTCGCATCAAGGAAAAGCGGGAAGCCAAGGAAACGAAACTGGAATAAGATTAAAAAGACTACTAAAAAAGACTACTAAAAAAGAAGGTGGTGAAGGACAATGCCATGGCAAGTTATTTTGGGGCTTGTTTTGGGGCATATCGCTGTAATTGCAGGTTGTTACCTTACTGCGCGGGGCATAAACCTGTTACTGGGGAAACCTGCAACTCCAGCACATATTTTTAACCCTAAGGGTTCTGTTTTTTGGGGCTTGTTCGCCATTATGGGCGGATTTTGCTTCTTTTACATCCAAATGCTTAATCTTGTTGGGCAAAAGATAGGTTTAGCTATTACTTTAATCGACACTGCCGAAAATTGTGCTTTTTTGTAATGCTAGGTGCGGTTAGAATAGAGTTGCCTCACTGGAGTATAGGATGGGGTATGCTGAGGTTAGCGTTAACTCGCCAATAGCCCAACGCCGGACATTTAGCTATGCCATACCCTCTGACCTGAGTATTGACGTAGGGCAGGCGGTATGGGTCCCCTTCGGTGATAAGCTACTCCAGGGTATTGTTTTAGAGCTAACCAATTACCCCTCCGTGGAGAAAACCAGAGAAATAACCGGTATTATTGAACCTCGCCCGGTATTATCCCCACCCCATGTATTGTTGGCTCGCTGGATAAGCGAATATTATCTATCGCCCCTATTTGATGCTGTGGCTTTAATGCTACCCCCGGGATTTGAGCGTAAAGTAGTCACTTTTATTGGTCGTCCCCCAACCCCCCACGAACCGGACATTTCTTCCCTCACCCGGGAACAGAGGTACGTGGTGGAATTAGTCTGGCGACAGGGCAAAGTTGGTCTCAAAGAGCTAGAAAAGGCATTAGGGGCGAGGCGAGCCAGGCTTATCACCTCCAAACTGATTGGTCAAGGACTGGTAGTTAAGAGCTATGAGCTGGAGGGGGTTAAAGTAAAACCCAAGCGGGTGCCTTACCTGCGTCTTAAAATTGAGGCTGGCCAAGCTGGACAGGAAGCAACCAGGCTGCGCCAACAGAGGGCTATCAAACAAGCTAGCCTTCTCCAGTTTCTGTCTCAGGCACCTCAGCCGATACCTCTGGCTGAAGCGAGGAGGAAGGCTAACTGCTCGACAGCAGCAGTTCAAGCCCTGGTAAGTAAGGGTTTAGCCGAAGTTGAGGAAATTGAGGTAAAACGCGAGCCGATTTCCTACCAGGGTATTACCCCCTCAGTGCCACTGACGCTTACCGCTGCCCAAAAGTCAGCCTGGCAAGCTATCAGGTCAAACCTGCTCCAGATGGCAACCAATAAGGCTTCACCCAGTGTTTTCCTGCTCCATGGGGTTACCGGAAGTGGCAAGACAGAAGTTTATCTGCAGGCGCTGGCTGAGGCGGTGAAGCTGGGCAAGCGAGGCATCGTTTTGGTCCCAGAAATTGCCCTTACCCCCCAGACTATAGAACGATTTGCCTCACGCTTTCCCCATAAGGTGGCTGTCCTCCACAGTAAACTGTCTCTGGGAGAACAATTTGATGAGTGGCAGCGAATAAGAAACGGAGAATTTGACGTCGTTATCGGTCCCCGGAGTGCCATTTTTGCCCCCCAACCTGAGCTGGGTCTTATTGTTATTGATGAGGAACACGAATGGACCTATAAACAGCATGATAAATCACCCCGCTACCAGGCTCGTGATGCAGCCCTAAAGTTGGCTGAGCTAACCGGGGCAGTAGTTATTCTAGGCAGTGCTACCCCCGATGTAGAGACCTTTTACCACGCTCAACGAGGAGACTATCGCTTGCTCCAGCTTCCGGAACGGGTTGTCCCCGACGAAGGCTCGCCCCTGCCCCAGGTTGAGGTAGTAGATTTGAGGGACGAGCTTAAGGCAGGGAATATGAGTATTTTTAGTCGCTCTTTATTACAAGCCACGACTAAAGCGGTAGCCAATAAGGAGCAGGTGATTCTATTCCTTAATCGGAGGGGAGGGGCTACCTTTATTCAATGCCGTAATTGCGGCACTGTCCTCCGCTGTAAGCGGTGTGAGGTTGCCCTTACTTATCATTTTGCCGAGGATGTTCTGGTCTGTCATCAGTGTAACTACCGAACGCCAGTGCCTCAGATTTGCCCTCAGTGCTTGAGTCGCCGGATAAAGTTTTTAGGTACCGGCACCCAGAAATTAGAACAGGAAGCCAGCTATACCTTCCCCCGGGCCAGATTACTGCGTTGGGACAGTGACGTTACCAAAGGGAAATACTCCCATCAGGAGATATTAAATAAGTTTCGCACCCACCAAGCTGATATTCTTATTGGCACGCAAATGGTGGCCAAGGGATTGGATTTACCCTTGGTTACCCTGGTGGGGGTAATTAGCGCTGATACCAGTTTAAACCTGCCCGATTTCCGGGCTGGGGAGAGAACCTTTCAGCTACTATCTCAGGTGTTAGGCCGGGCAGGACGGGGTGCTCTAGGGGGACAGGTTATTATTCAGACCTATTCCCCGGAGCATTACGCCATTCAGACGGCAGCTAAACACGATTATGCCCTTTTCTATGAGAAGGAAATTAATTATCGGCGCCAGCTCCATAATCCTCCCTTCACCCGGCTGGCCTGCCTGGTTTATAGCCACACTAACGATACTCTTTGCCAGCGAGAGACGGAAAGAATGAAGCGCCGGCTCATTGAGGAAATAGAATCAAAAGGGATAGATGACCTCAGTCTAATTGGACCAGCGCCAGCATTTATTCACAAGCTACGGGGGAGGTTTCGCTGGCAGCTCATACTTCGGGGCTCTGAGCCTTCGGCTTTTCTATCGCAGATACCCATTCCTCAGGGCTGGGCGGTGGACATCGACCCTGTAGGTCTAGCTTGAACCCTCCTTGCCCGCTTGCTCTGTTACTGGTTGCTCCTCTTCAGAATCAGGGGCAAGATAAAAGAGTCCGTCCAGTTTGTAATTAGGGAAGGCTTTTATCGCCCCAACAATGAATTTTTGATTTATGCGGCGTTTGCCTTCACGTACCCGATAAATCTGGCTTACCGATATTCCCATAGTCTTGGCTAACTCAGACAGGTTCTTGTAACTCCCATCAGCTAGTTCAAAAATCCTTGTCTTGACTATCATGGTTATCGTCCCTATAATGCCAGATGGCTATATTGTAGCCAGAAAAGTGCCAGTTGTCAAGCACGCTACTTAGCGGGCAGAACGGCTTAAAACAGTTTAGTGATACAACCTCTTATGATTTCTTGATAAATGTATGCTTTTGGTAGTATAGTTTAGCTTTAGATGGTGGAAGTCTCATTGCTATTGACCAAGATAAGCAACTTTCTCACCGAACAGGATATTCAATCGTATGTTGTTGGTGGGTTTGTACGTGATATCCTGCTGGGGAGAGAGACGGCTGATATTGACATCGCTATAGACGCAGACGCAGTGGAGATTGCTCCCAGGGTAGCTGCTGCTTTCGGTGGCAAGTATGTCCTGCTGGATGAGGTTAATAAGATAGGCAGGGTGGTTCTGGTTAATAAGGAAGCACCCTCAACTAGAGGGCAACGGGAGCTTGATTTCTCCACCGTCAAGGGCAGCATCAAGCAGGACTTAGCTCAACGTGACTTCACTATAGATGCTATGGCTATTGACCTCAGGGAGATTATTAACCAACCCCTTCCCCCAACCCCTTCTCCGTTGAAGAAAGGGAAAGTTCCCGCCAGACCGCCTATGCTCATAGACCCGTTCCATGGTTGGGATGACCTTCATCAGCAGGTGATTCGAGCCGTAGCCCAGACAGCTTTTGAATCAGATGGGGCACGCTTACTGCGAGCGGTGCGTTTGGCTGCCGAGCTTGGTTTCAGCATTGATAACAACACCGAGGCTCTAATTCGCCGCTACTCTCACCTTATAGCCAGTGTCGCCGGTGAACGAGTTAGAGAAGAGCTGCTTCGGCTTCTGGCTATTCCTCGAGCCGAGCAACTCTTACCCTACCTTGATAAGCTGGGGTTATTAACGGCCATAATTCCAGAGCTAGCCCAGACCAAGGAGGTCAAGCAGCCCAAAGAACACTTCTGGGATGTTTTTGACCACTCCCTTAAAACGGTAGTCGCTGTTGACTTCTTGCTCAGGCAGGGAGCCTGGGAGTATGCTAGTGAAGAGGTCCTGGCGGTAGCTCCATGGTCAGCAGGGCTAAATCGGCACTTTGAGCTTAAAGTTAGTAGTGGCAGTACCAGAAGGTTACTGCTCAAACTAGCGGCACTTCTTCATGATATTGCTAAACCTCAAACCAAAGCTATTGATGCTAGTGGGCGAATGCGTTTTTTGGGGCACGCCAAGGAAGGAGCAACTATAGCCGCCAGTATTCTGGAAAGGCTAAGGTTTACCACTAAAGAAATAAAGCTAGTGGAAATTATGGTACGGTATCACCTCAGGCCGGGGCAGATGAGCCATGATGAGCTTCCTTCCCGCCGGGCTATCTATCGTTACTTTCGTGATACCGGCGAGGCTGGCATTGATATAATATTCTTGAGTCTGGCTGACCATTTAGCCACCAGAGGTCCCCGGCTAAATCTAGCCCACTGGCGAGGACATACTCAAATGGCAGACTATGTGTTAGCTCAGCACTTTGAGCAGGAGAGTTTGGTAGCTCCGCCCAAGCTGATTGATGGACATGATTTAATCAACATCTTTGGTCTCAGTCCCGGACCTAAAATTGGAGAATTTCTGGAAGCAGTACGTGAGGCACAAGCCTCAGGGGAGCTAACTACCAGAGAGGAAGCCCTATCTTATATTCATAAGCATCTGTTAACTAAAGCTGAGTAAACAATATGACCAGAAAAAATAGACTGCCCTTCATAATAATAAGCATTATTTTCGTCATTGCCGTGCTGGTGGTCTTGCCCATCAATAAGGGAATTTTGGGCCAAAGGGGGATACGACTGGGGCTTGATTTGCAGGGTGGTACCCATATGGTCTATAGGGCTGACCTCTCTGGGGTAGAACCGGGTACGGAAGCTGAAGCCCTTAATGGTGCCATCGCCGTTATTGAAAAGCGGGTTGACGTTTTCGGGGTAACCGAGCCGGTTATTCAGAGGCTGGGTGAAGACCGCATAGTCGTCCAGTTACCCGGTATCAGTGAAACCGAGGAGGCAAAGGAACGTATCGGACGGATGGCACTGCTTGAATTTGGGGAATTGATTGAGGGAGAAGGGGAAGAAGCCAAGTGGGTTAATGAGCGGGGTGAGTGGAAGCCAGCTACAGGGGTCATTGACGGGGAGGAAGTAGCCCTGACCAGTGTCTTTTTTAAAGAGAATACCTATGTCACCACGGATAATTTCGGTAGACTGTTCCTGATTTTTGAATGGGATGAAAAAGGGAGCCAACTATCTGAGGAAATCACCGGGCGCTTGATAAATAAGCCTATGGGCATATTTGAAGGTGACAGCGCTCTGTTGGGAGATGAGGGGATGCCCATCACCCCTATTGTCCGCAGTATTATTACCGATAGGGGTCAGATTGAAGGCTTAAGCCTTAGTGAGGCGACGGAATTATCCCGATTACTTAACGCCGGTCGTATTCCGGTTCCGCTTACTCCCATTTATGAGCAGACGGTATCGCCTATTTTGGGGTCTGATTTTATTAGGATGAGTCTTCAGGCAGGACTAATCGGGCTAATACTAGTTCTGCTGTTTATGATGATTTATTACCGCCTGCCCGGGGTTTTAGCCACTGGCGCCTTAATGTTCTACGTGTCATCGGTGCTAGCCATATTCAAGCTGATACCAGTCACCCTTACCCTGGCTGGTATCGGCGGCTTTGTCCTATCTATAGGTATGGCGGTAGATGCTAATATACTTATCTTTGAGCGGATGAAAGAGGAACTGAGGCTAGGGCGGACACTGGGTGCCGCTATTGATACTGGCTTTAGTCGAGCCTGGCCGGCTATCAGGGACAGTAATATAACCACCTTTATTGTCTGCGGTATTCTCTATTTGTTAGGCAGCCGAGTTATCGCCAGCGCTCCGGTAATGGGTTTTGCCGTAACCCTGGCCATCGGTGTTGCGGTAAGCATGTTTACTGCGGTGGTGGTTACTCGCACCTTCCTCTTCGTACTCGCCGGCACTCGCCTGGGGCAAAAGACTTCACTATTCAGAGTCTATTCAGGAAAAGGAAATGACTGATATTGTAGGTAAAAGGTTCTGGTTCTTTCTGGCTTCGGGAATAATTATCCTGTTTTGTATCATCTCGCTGGCTAACTTCGGGCTCAAACCAGGGATTGAACTCAGCAGTGGTTCTATGCTGACAGTTAATTTTGAGCAGACGGTAACCGAGGCTGATTTGAAACAGGAACTGGCTAGCCTGGGTTATACCGGGGCTATTGTTCAACGCACTGGAGAGGGTAATTTCCTTATCCGCACCGGCGAACTAACCGGCGAAGCTAAGACAGCGCTAGAGGACGCCTTAGGAGCTAAGTTTGGTCCTATCACTGAAGCAGAATTCTATTCGGTATCGCCTATGATAGCTGCTGAGACAGCACGAAATGCCTACATTGCCATAGGTGTAGCTACCGTGGGCATACTACTTTATATCACCTGGGCATTCCGGAAGATGCCAAATCCCTTCCGCTATGGCACCTGCGCCATAATAGCTCTGGGGCACGATGCCCTGGTGGCAGTAGGCATTTTCTCTGTTCTCGGTGGCACACTGGGCTGGGAAATCAACCTCATGTTTATTACCGGCATCCTGGCTGTTGTTGGCTATAGTGTCAATAATACTGTGGTCGTCTTTGATAGGATACGGGAGAATTTGAGCAAGGGGATAAGCACCAACTTTGAGGTTGTAGTTAATACCAGCCTGGTGGAAACCCTCAGCCGTTCCTTGAATACCAGCTTAACCACCCTGTTTGTGGTATTAGCCCTGCTGCTCTTTGTTGGAGCGTCAATTCAGAATTTAGCCGTGGTGCTAATTATTGGCATCGTTGCCGGAACTTTCAGCTCTATATGTATCGCCCCCAATCTACTAATTGTCTGGGAAAAGGGAGAGTGGGGCAGGCTCTTCAGACGGCGTCGGCTACCAGCTAAGAGTCAGTGATGAGATTATTTATCTACCTCACCCCCTGTATCCCCCTCTCCTTCAAAGGAGAGGGGGAATTAGTTTTTTAAGAGAGGCTAAGCCTCTCTTTGACACTCTCTAGATAGGCTAGCTATCAGGGAGTTTTAGAGGGGCTAAAGCCCCTCTAAAACAAATCTTCCCCTTCCCCTTGTCAAGGGGAAGGGGATAAAGGGGATAGGGTTACAAATCAATGGTTTTAAGCTACCCCTTATAAATGCCCTTAAGGCAGGTTATGTATTCTCTTTATTGACTCAACCAGAGAAGTAATATCTGGTGGCTTAAAGCCACGTAGCTTAAATCCCGGCTCTGGCTCGCCCAGCGGGTCGTCAATATCGGTATTGCCCAAGAGCACGTCAAAGGTAGCCTTTACCGAAGCCGCCAGAGCATCAAGCGGGTAACCACCTTCCAGGGTGAAGGCGAGATGACCGCGACACAATTCGTCAGCCAGTCCCTTAATAATTCCTACCATCCGGGCAAAGCCGGTAACACTTACCCTCATCAGGGCTAATCTATCAGACCAGTGGGCGTCATAACCAGCCGAGACCAGGATAAGCTGAGGGCTAAACCGCCTGGCTATGGGGACGATTATCTGGTCAAAGACGGCTAAATATTCAGCATCGCCACTGCCCGGGGACAGTGGTATGTTAACCGTGGCGCCCTTACCATCCCCGCTGCCAGTCTCCTCAATTCTACCTGTTCCCGGGTACAGGGGGGACTGGTGAGTTGATATGTAAAGCACCTGGGGGTCATCATAAAAAGTGTCCTGCGTACCATTACCATGATGCACGTCAAAATCAATGATAGCCAGGCGCTGTAGTTTATATTTATTCAGAGCATACTTAGCCGCAATAGCGATATTATTAAACAGGCAGAAGCCCTCAGCCTGAGTGGCGGTGGCATGGTGTCCCGGGGGTCTGACCAGGGCAAAGGCACTGCTTACCTCTCCATCCATAACTGCCTCAGTTGCCCTGATCACGCCACCGGCCGCATAAAGGGCGGCATCATAGGAATCAGGCGACATTACGGTATCAACATCCAGCCAGCCGCCACCATTTTCAGCCATCTCCCGGATATATGATATATACTGCTTACGATGCACCAATGATATTTCCTCGGTAGTAGCCACCCGGGGCTCAATTGGTGATAACTTTGGCTTAAGCCCGGTCTGTTCCAGGTGGGAAATAATTGCCTCTAACCTCCGGGCGTTTTCCGGGTGCCCGCCGGTATCATGCTTGAGATAAATGGGGTGATAAACATAGCCTACCTTCATAATGCACTCCCTTTTGTCAAATTAGCCGATTTCATAATACCAGAGGCAAGGCCTAGCCAGCAATAAATACCTTTCATCCCGAATGTTACAACGTGGTATAATAAACGAAATGACAAGGGCTCATCGGTCCCATTAATCACTTACAGGGTAAGAGCGGTGTCGCTAAATTTAGCTCGGGTTGCAGCGCAGGTGGGAAATATGGTCGCCAGGCTGAAGGCTGGCAGTCAGGAAAGGCAGCGGCGCCTAAACTATGCTCTGGATGTCCTTCATAGTCAGACCTCCGACTTCAATAATTTAAAGAGGAAGATTGCCTCCAGCCGGACTACCTGGCTGGTGGCTGGTCTGGTCGATGGGCTTGACCGGCACTATCAACCACCACCCACCCCCACCAAATTCACCGTTCTGGCGACCGATGGCTCTCATATTGATGTTGACCGACATCGCTCAACCAGGTGCTACCTGATAAACATAGGCTCGGTCGTTCTTGACTATGGTGACTCCCCAAATGCCACCCTTGATAGCTTCCCCAGTCTCTATTCCGGGGACGAAGACCTGGTTATTGCCCCGACCGGGGTTAAAGGTCGGGAGCAATTAATAGAAGGCACGCTTTTAGGCATAAAGCGTGGCGTAGACGAGTGCCACCAGTTAGCCCAACTGGCGGTGGAACTGCCACCGGGTAGCTCAAGTCTGGCACTGCTTGACGGCTCGCTTATCCTCTGGGGTCTGGAGGCTTACCCTGAATTTGTCGCCGAGGCTCTGCTGACTCAAGGCTTTCTAAGCTATCTTGACGAGATGAGAAAACTTAATCATAATAAGCGGCTCGCCCTGGCCAGCTACATTAGCTTTCCCCGCAGCACCGATGTCGTCAATGCCCTGCGAGTGGCTCTTTGCCCCCAGGATATCCTTGATACCGACCTCCATTGTAAAACCTGTGACAAACGGGACTGTGATGAAGTGGCTGGCGTTCGGGATAGAGAGCTATTCCTGAACCTATTAGGTCAGGGGGAAAGGTCGGCGCTGTTTATCAGTCAGTCGTCTGTAGTCCAGAAGCGCTACGGGGAGCATCAGGTCTATTTCTTCTACCTGAGGCTGGATGATGAGATAGCCAGGGTTGAGATTCCCCGGTGGGTAGCTATAAATGAAATCCTGCTTAATCTCACCCATGCCCTGGTCTTAGACCAGTGCCAGCGGGGGCAGGGCTACCCGGTGGCATTAAGCGAAGCCCATGAGCAGGCAGTGGTAACCGCCGCCGACAGAGAAAACTTCTGGCAGTTAGTGGAATCATCCCTGGTGGAGGAACATTTGCCCACCCTCACCTCCGCCAAAAGTTTCAGCAAAAGAACGAGGTGGATTTAGATGATTTATTTACTACCTCACCCCCTTTATCCCCCTCTCCTTCAAAGGAGAGGGGGAAGGAGATATTTTGAAGGGCTCCGCTCTTCAAGCTTCCCTTAATAGATTGCTTTGGAGGAGGTAAGTACGGTGAAAGAAATCTGAGAAAGCTGAGAAACTAAAAATCATGGGAGGATAAACCATGGCTAAGCAGAAGTTAGACAAAGAGGTTAAGAAAGCTATATTAGATGTGCGAAGTAAGATAGAAGACCTTGCTAAAAAAGATGGTAATGAGGATGAAACGCGTAAACGTGTAGACTATGCCTTCGAAACACTTATGGGATACGACACTTTCAAGCATATTACAGCGGAATACGCAATTCATGGTCCTGGGAGTACCGTGCACTGTGACATTGCTATACAACTCGACCGCGAGTCATCGAAACCTGACCTGCTAGTTGAAGTAAAAAGGGTAAACCTTGACCTTGTGCCAAAGCATCTTAGGCAAGCTGCATCCTATGCTATTGATATTGGGTGTGAATGGGCATTGCTAACCAACAGCAAGGAATGGAAACTTTACCACATCTCTTTTGGCAAACCTCCCCAGACAAAACTCATAGATTCCTGGAACCTTATTAATGACGACCCTGTAACATTAGCCAAGAAATTCAATCTAATCGGCTATAGGAACATTAAGAGGGGTGGCTTGGCACGGCTATGGGAAAAGGCTAATGTCCTGACTGCACAGAACCTTTTTAGAGTTATTCTGTCAGAAGAGTCAATAATCTTAATCCGACGTCAGTTAAAGAAAGTGACAGATGTTACAGTTTCTCCAGAGGAGATTGTTGGAGCTGTCCGGCGTCTGTTAAATGAAGCGGCGCTTGCTGAAATGGAGAAGATTAAAATATCTCTACCCGAGAAGAAACAACGGAAAAGAAAGAGTATTTTAAAGGGCAGTAAAGAGCAGGAGCCAGCACCACAGTTAGGAGGATAGAAATGGGGACTAAGGGAAGAAAGAATGTGAAGAAGCCCAAGAAGGAAAAGGAAAAGAAGAAAAAGTAAAATAGGAAAAGGGAGAGTCAAAGAGAGGCGGAGCCTCTCTTATACAACCCATTCCCCTTCCCCTTATCAAGGGGAAGGGGATAAAGGGGATAGGGTTAATAAATATCTAAAGGGTATGAGGGGGACAGGTAAATTAGCAAATTTCGGTGGTAATGGTTAAAATAGCAGGTGATACTTGCTTCTCTCGGGGAGGGCAATATGACATACGGATATGAAATAAATGAGTTAGCCAAGGAAGAGTCCTGGCGTATGTTCCGAATAATCGGGGAACTGGTGGAGGGGTTTGACAGCCTCTCTGGCATAGAGCCGGCGGTAACTATATACGGTTCCTCTCGAGTCAAAGCCGATGACGAGCTATATGCCCAGACGGAAGAAATAGCTTATCGGCTGGGACAGCTGGGCTTCTCCATCATCACCGGCGGTGGACCTGGCGTGATGGAGGCAGCCAACAAAGGTGCCCTTAAAGCCGGGGTTACTTCAGTCGGGCTAAACATTGAACTGACCGAGGAGCAGACTGGCAATATTTACTGCATAAAGTCAATAACCTTTCATCATTTCTTTGTCCGCAAGGTGATGCTGGTGAAGTATGCCACTGCCTTTGTTATAATGCCCGGCGGCTTAGGCACGCTTGATGAGCTAACTGAGGTGCTAAACCTGATACAGAGCCATAAGATAAAGCCCTTCCCGGTGATATTGTTCGATAGCCAATACTGGCAAGGATTTCTGGACTGGCTGCGGAGTTCTGTCCTGGCCAGAAAGTTTATCTCTGAAGAAGACTTTCAACTACTAAGAATTTGCGACTATCCTGACGAAGTAATTGAGGCTGTCCAGAGGTGGCACGAAAGGCAGGAGGTTGTTGGCAGGCAAGCCCTGCTCAAGTAACTGGTTACCTATAAATTAGAGCGGTGAGGTTAATATTGAGCGAAGTGCAAAGAGTAGGCGAGGTTATTGAGGCTAGCACTACCGATTTTGTCGCCCAGTGCTATGAGCTTTATCAGTCGCCGCCGTTAGGCAGTCTGGTAAAGACCAGAGACCTGGGCGTGGAGCTATATGGTATCGTCTATAATGCTACTACCACCAGCTTTGAGCCGGGGCGTCGCCCCATTGCCCGAGGCAAGGATGAGACCACTGAGGAGGCAGTCTATCAGGCAAGCCCTCAGCTTTTAAAGCTACTTAAAAGTGAATTCAGCGCTCTGGTGGTGGGGCACAGGCAGGGTGATAAATTGTATCACTACCTGCCACCCAAACCAGCCCGAATCCACGGCTTTGTTTACCTTTGCTCTCCAGAAGAGGTGAAGGAGTTCAGCCAGTCCTTTGACTTCCTCAACATATTGATTAACACTCGCCTGCCGGTTGCCATGGATGAGCTTGTTGCCGCCTGTCTTCGCCAGATGAGTCAGGTATATGAAGACCGGCGTATTTTTTTAGTCGCCGCCGGCAAGGAATTAGCCATATTACTCAGTGGTAATTTTAACCAGCTTAAAGCTATTCTGGAGAGGATTAAGACATGAATGAAGAGACTAAAAGGTTGGGCATTGTTACCTCAGGTTCACTGACCAAAGGGGTAGAAGTGAGGCTGGACAGCTCAGCTTCAGTTGAGGATATGGCGGTGGGGCGTTATGTAACCATTGAGGGGGAGAAGCAGCGTTTCTTCGGCATGATAACCGATGTCAGCCTGGGGGTGATTGACCAGAAGCTTACCCTGACCCCACCCGATGTCTCCGACCCGTTTATGGCTGAGGTACTAGCTGGCACCAGCACCTACGGGACAATTCATGTCTCCCCCTATCTCACTATCGGGGGTAATGTTGCCAGCTTACTTGAGGGAGCACAACCGGTTAAGACCGTCCCCAGTCACTTCTCAACGGTAAATCTAGCCTCACAGCGGGATGTAGAACTGGTCTTTGGCGGCGAGGATGAAAAAAGGTTCTATATTGGAACACCGCTGGATATGGAGACCAAGGTCTGTCTTGACCTTGATGAGCTGGTCAAGCGGTCTAATGGCATCTTTGGCAAGAGTGGCACGGGAAAGACCTTCCTCACCCGGTTACTGCTCATCGGCATGCTCCAGAAAGGAACGGCAGCCAATCTGGTCTTTGACATGCATAGCGAATATGGCTGGGAAGGCAGAAGTGAGGAGAGGCGGAAGGTTAAAGCCTTAAAACAGCTTTTCCCGTCAAGGGTAGCTGTGTTTACCCTTGATGAAGAAAGTTCCAGGCGGCGGCGAGTGAGCACCGATTTTGTCGTCAGAATCGGCTATGATGAGATAGAGCCCGAAGACATCGGGCTACTTCGTCAGACCTTGAACCTTACCGAAGCCTCGGTCCAAGCCGTGTACCAGCTATACCGGGAGTTCGGTAATAAGCGGTGGATTGAAGCCACCCTGGAGCTAGAGGATGGGGATGAGACCAAGCAACTATTGACCAGACTAAACATTCATGATAGTACCTACCGGAACCTGCGCCGTGGACTGGAAACCATCAGACGGCTCCCCTTCCTGTTACCCCACGCCCCGGATAATCCGGTAAAGCACATCTTAGAATACCTTGACCAGGGGATAAATGTAGTCCTGGAATTTGGTAGATATACCGATATTACGGCTTATATTCTGGTCGCCAACCTGCTTACCCGCCGTATCCATGCTCAATATCGGGAGAGAATGGAGAAGGCGCTGGGCGAGGATATGGCTCCACCCCACCCTCTGGTGATAACTATTGAGGAGGCACATAAATTCCTTAATTCAGAGGTCTCAAGCCAGACTATCTTCGGCACTATTGCCCGTGAGATGCGCAAATATAATGTTACCCTGCTGGTAATTGACCAGAGACCCAGCGGTATTGATGATGAGGTTATGTCCCAGATGGGGACCAAGATAACCTGTCTCCTAGACAACGAGCGCGATATTGATAGCGTCCTGGCCGGGGTATCTCGTAAGAGTGAACTCAAATCAGTATTATCCCGGCTGGAATCCAGGCAGCAGGCGCTTATCTTTGGTCATGCTGTGCCCATGCCAGTAGTTATCAGGACAAGGGAGTATGGTTCGGCCCAGTCCTACAAGGAGTTTATCCCCAGCCGAGAGACTGAGAGCAGGCGGCAAGCCGAAAAGGATATTGAGGAGCTGTGGGAATAGAGAGTGCATTCTGCAAGGTCACCGAGCGGCTCGACAGGCTATCCCCGAAATAAAAAGGCAATTAGAAGCCTAAAATTTCTAGTCTCCCCTTAAATACCTCAATTTTCCTCCTAAAAACCTTACACCAGGTTTTGACACCAAGACACCCGTGTGTTATAATAGTTGCAAATGATAAGCATTAGCGATAATAGCGATGGCTGTTAAAAAACAAACACTAAAAATTGACGGCAAGGCATTAAGCTCAGCCGGGCTGAGGATGACCAATCAGCGGGCTTTAATCCTGGATATTATTCGCCATAGACACCTAGATGCTGACGAAGTCTATCGCCAAGCCCGAGAGAAGCAACCTCGCCTTAGCTTATCCACTGTTTATCGCACCCTGCGGAGGCTCAAGGAACTAGATTTAGTCGACGAACTTCATTTCGGTGAGGCTCACCATCACTACGAGGTAAAGCCATCTGCCGAGCATCACCACCTAGTGTGTCTCGGCTGCGGTAAAATCGTCGAGTTTGAGTGTTCGCTATGTCCACAGATGAAGAAAGAAATAGCCCACAAGAAGGGCTTTGAGGTTACTAGGGTAGAGGTTCAGATGACCGGCTATTGCTCTAAGTGCCGCCAAGGCAGGGAGTAATTCTCGGATGCTGAGCTCAAATAAGATACACCGGTATTTAATAAAGGTGATTTAGATAATGGTACTAGCTCAACTTAAAACTGGGGAAAAGGTCAGGATTGTTGCCATCAGTGGTGGGCGAGGCTTAAGACAAAAGCTATTGTTGAGGGGTTTGGTTGAAGGTAAAGTGGCCAGGGTCATATCCAATTATGGGCCAATGACAGTTGAGGTTGATAGAAACATCATTGCCATTGGCCGTGGCATGGCACGAAGAATAGAAGTAGAGAGGTACTGATAAATGGAAAGGAAACTATCCGAAATGAAGTATGAAGAGGAAGGCGTGATTAAAAGGATTGACCCAAGTTTAAGGCAGCAAATAGCCGGTATGGGCATCAGAGAGGGTAAGGAAATTAAGATGATGACCAAGCAGCCGATAAAAGGTCCGGTGGTGGTTACTGTAGATAGAAGTAATACCTCTATTGGCTTAGGCCTGGCCGATAAAATCGTAGTGGAGGTGGCAAAATAAACAACAAGGTACTGCTGATGGGTCAAGCCAATGTTGGCAAATCGGTGTTTTTCAACCGTCTGGCAGGAGCCATGGTTGCCGAATCAAATTACCCGGGAACGACGGTTGATTATGCCAAAGGACGAATGCTGCTTGAGGGCAGATATGTCGAGCTCATAGATGTCCCGGGCACCTTCTCTTTGCAGCCCAAGGATAGAGCTGAAGAGGTGGCAGTGAAGATGCTTGAGGAGGAGAAGGAAGCCCTGGTTATATGCGTTATTGATGCCTCCAAAGTAGAGCGCGGTCTTTATCTAACCCTGGAAATTATCGAGAGGGGCTACCCGGTCATAGTGGCTCTAAATATGTGGGATGTGGCCAAGGGGGGAAATATAAAGATAGAGGCTGAGAAATTAGAGCAAATTCTAGGGGTACCGGTAGTGACTACGGTAGCGATAAGGGGGGAAGGATTTAAGGAACTGGTGTCAAGAATGGGAGAGGCAAAGCCGGTTGACATCGAGAAAGTCATTGAAAATGTGAAAGGTAGCAAAGCTGGAACTCACCGTTGACCAAAGATGGGACCTAGTTGATAAGATAACCAAGGAAACCGTAGAGATTGGCGCCTATGAGCCTACTTTAAGGGATGCCATTGCTGATATCACCGTTAGACCACTGACCGGCATACCATTTGCCATCGCCGTTATCTACGGCTTCTGGAAGTTCTTCGGTGCATTTGCCGGATTTTTTACTGACGGCTTTCTGGTCAAGATATTTGATGTCCATTACTTACCCTGGATTCAGAGTGTTTTCCCAGGAAAAGGGACCTGGCTTTATTTTATTTTTGTCGGTGACCCGGCCGCCGAGACCTGCTTTGAATCCTTCGGCGTGCTTACTAGCGGGCTCTTTTTGCCCATAGGCGTAGTCCTGCCGGCGATAATAGCCTTTTACCTAGTGCTTTCATTCCTGGAAGACGTCGGGTATTTGCCCCGGCTAGCCGTCCTTATTGATGGGCTATTACACAGGATTGGACTTCATGGCTATGCCATTGTGCCTACCATCCTCTCCTTAGGCTGCAATGTTCCCGGGTGTATAGCCTGCCGACCACTGGAGACCAGAAAACAACGGTTCATGATGATGGCATTGTTAGGGGTATTTATCCCCTGTGCCGCCCAAATTGGAATGATGCAGGCCTTGATTCCAGAGATGATAGGCTTCGTTTTTCTCGGGCTGTTTATAGGCTACTTCAGCCTTGGTTTCATCCTTAACCGAATTTGGCCCGGGGAATCGCCCGAGATTCTAATGGATATTCCACCATATCAAAGAGCCACCTGGGGGAATATATGGCGAAAGATGTGGTCAAGGACATCACATTTCGCCCGCATTGCCGTCCCCTTTTTCCTCTTAGGTTGTGTCATTATTACTGTTTTGTATCTAAGCGGAGGTATGGACTGGTTGGGCAATGCCTTATCTCCAGTGCTGAGCGGAGCGTTTGGCTTGCCTGAGGGCACAGTAGCCCCCCTGCTGGCAGGATTCCTGAGGAAAGACCTGGCCATAGGACTGCTGGGTGGTATTGAGCTGACCGGCTGGCAGATGTTCACTTCAGTGGTTTTGCTCTCTATTTATTTCCCTTGTTTGGCCACATTTTCCCTAATAATAAAAGAGGAGAATTGGAAGGAAATTCTGGCAACCCTGGGCATTCTTTTCACCACCGTCTTTATTTACGGAGGCGTGCTCCGGCTAATAGGAATGGGATTGGGGGTAGCATAAATGGATAAAAAATCAAGGCTGGGAAGTTTATATGCTGCTATCTTTGGGGCTATCGTATTAGGTTTTGGCATATTAGAGTTAGTAGTAATTGGAACGACCGGGAGGCAAGGGGTTGGCTGGGGACCGCTAGCAATGTCGGGGATGTGGCTGTGGTGGACAGGGATTATTTTGGTTACCGCTGGCATAATGTATCTGTCCAGCGCGACCAACTTTATGGATATCCGCCAACTGGCAAAGTCAGTGGTGGCCAGCATAATGATATGGATTGTCGCCGGGATGGCAATATTTAATAAGGTAGCCAGTTCCATCCCCGGAGAAGAAACCTGGGTTAACTCACCACGGGATTTTTTAGCCGGCTGCGGTCCACCCTATACGCCGGCAATATATCTACTGCCCCTGTCACTGGTAATAATCTACTTTATCCGCCAAAGACACCGAGCATCCTGAGCCCCATATAGAACATTACCCCGACAAATACATACCTTAATTGCTTGGCTGGAAGCCGGTGAGCGGTTATCGCCCCAACCTGCGCCATACCAACACTAGTGGCGGCCAATAGAGACCACGATAGCAGGTTAACGTAGCCTATAGAATAGGGCGGCAGATTGGGAACACCGAGACCGTTTACAATATAACCGATAATGCCGCCAACGTTGGCAATCATGACAAAAGCCAAGGATGTAGCCACCGCCCTATGCATTTTGAACTTAAGCACCAGCACCATTACCGGAACCATTAACACGCCACCGCCAATACCAATCATGGTAGTGACAATGTTTATTGGGATTGCCCAGGCTACCCATAGCCAGGGCTTATCCTTGGGCTCCTCCTCAATCTTTACCGGTGTCCTGATGAGCATCCTGACCCCAACAGCCAGGGCTACAGCACCAAAGGCTATCTTTAGCCCTGCCCCGGGGAGATGGGTAGCCAGAGTAGCTCCGGCAAAACCGCCGGCCAGACCAGAGCAACCCATAATAATAGCTACTCGCCACCATACTGCCCCCATTCTATGATGTCGCCAGGTACCACTGGCAGCGATGGGTAAAATTGCCAGCAAACTTGTACCAAAAGCCAGCTTTATCGCCATATCGGTCGGCACACCCATAGCGGTAAATATCCAGTACTGGACCGGGGTCATAATGAAACCGCCACCTACCCCCAGAAAACCGCTGGCGAAGCCAGTGCCTATGCCGGTTGCCAATAAAATAATGATATGAGCTATTGTCATCTGGCTTATTCCCTATCTATATAACCATCAGGGCAAATTGCGCCTGAGACCTTTTACTGCTATAATATCTCGGACAAATGGGGCTGTAGCTCAGCTGGGAGAGCGCCTCCTTTGCACGGAGGAGGTCAGGGGTTCGAGTCCCCTCAGCTCCACATTGTACCAAGAATATTACTCATGCCCATCTCTCCTTTGTTATTTATACCACGTATCATACCACTACTGAAAGATGAGCCCAGCTCCTTTGACTTTCGCCTCATATTTGATACCACCCGTCCCAGAGGGGTAATATAGTTTAGACTTAGTAAAAGGGGTAAAACACTATGAGAGATATTGAGGCTAAGGAGGTAACCAGGACGGTATCTCGCCTTTTCCAGGAGGCCGACTATTATCTGCCTCAGGATGTGCTAGACTGTCTCAAGCAGGCACGAGAGGCAGAAGAATCGCCGGTTGGGCGTAAGGTGCTGGATAGAATACTGGAAAATGCTGACATCTCGGCTAAGGGGGAAATCCCGCTATGCCAGGATACGGGAACTGCCGTGGTCTTTTTAGAACTGGGGCAGGATGTCCACATAGTCGGCGGCGACCTCTACTCGGCAATAAACGAAGGAGTGCGCCAGGGATACAACGAAGGTTACCTGCGCAAGTCTATGGTGAGTCAGCCATTTTCTGCCAGAACCAATACCACAGATAATACCCCGGCTATCATTTATACCGATATTGTCCCCGGTGATAGGCTTAAAATTATCGCCAAGCCCAAGGGCGGTGGTGCTGAGAATATGTCTCGCCTGGCTATGCTACCCCCGGCTAAGGGTCGCCAAGGGGTCATTGACTTTGTCGTCAATGCCGTTGATGAGGCAGGTGGTAATCCCTGCCCCCCGGTTATAATTGGTGTCGGCATAGGCGGCACGGTAGAAAAGGCTTTCCTGCTGGCTAAGAGAGCATTATTACGAAAAGTAGGCGAGCCCAACCCGGATGCCGAGGTCGCCGAGCTGGAAAAGGAAATCCTCAAGCGAGTCAATAATCTGGGCATCGGACCAATGGGATATGGCGGCCGAATTACCGCTCTAGCCGCTCATATTGAGGTCTTACCCGCCCATATCGCCAGCCTGCCGGTAGCGGTTAACCTGCAATGCTGGTGTGCCCGACACCAGGAAGCCATACTTTAAGACAATAAATTAACTCGTAATCTCTTTCAGGAAGGGGCTAAAAAGGATGTTTTTGACCAAGGAAGAAGAGGGGATGCTTAATGGAGAATATGGGCCGGGTATAAAAAGGTCAATGGAGCTACTGGTAAAACTCGGCGAGGCATTTGATGCCGAAAGGATGATTCCAGCCCAGAGTGCCCATATCCATTGCGCTATGTCGCTTGACTTACTCTCGGAGCTAACCGAAGGCACTACTCAGTGCCGGGTAATCACCACTACCCACCCTAATGCTTACCCAAATGTACTTGACCCTACAGGCTGTAAGCGAATAGGTCTCCCCGAGAATTACGATATATATGAGTTTATCCATGGCGGACCCTGGAGCCAAATAGAAGATATATTCAAGAGGCTGGGCTACCTCCTCACCTATACCTGCGTTCCCTTTTTAGTTGGCAATTTACCCAGGATGGGTGATGTCATTTCCTGGGGTGGTACCTCAGGAGCGGTTACTGCCACCTCAATGTTTGGCGCTTGTGGAAGTCGCGATAGTGTACCGGCCAATGTGGCCACTAGCGTCACCGGCAGGGCTCCCTACATTGGCATGGCAATCAAGCAGAACCGGTATGCTCAGGTTTTGGTTGAACTAGACGGACTTGATGTAGCCAGTTTCACCAACGCCGACTACGGAGCTCTAGGTTACTATATTGGTGGCAAAACAGGGAGTAAGAATGTGGTTATTAATGGTCTGCCGAAAACGCTTACCCTGGAACAATTTAGATATCTGGTCTCACCAATGCCGGTTTCGGGAGCGACCAACATATGCCATGTGGTCGGAGTTACCCCTGAGGCTCGAACCTTAGATGAGGCTCTGGGTGGCGGCAAACCGGAAGAGGTAATAACTGCAGGCAGAGACCAGATAAAAGAAGCGGTGAGTAAGTTAACTACCGCCCACAGTGATAAGGTTGACCTGGTTAAACTCGGTTGCCCCCATTGCTCAATTATTGAACTGAGGAATATTGCCTCACTTCTGACCGGAAAGAAAGTCCAGCCTAATGTCCGGTTGTTTGTAGCTACCGCCAAGCAAATATATGTTCTGGCTGAAGTAATGGGATATGTGGATATTATTAAACAAGCCGGGGGCGTTTTCACCAATACCTGCATCGGGTCGCAGGACCCGTTTAACTTTATCGGTCCCAAGCTGGGGGTAGAGACGGTGGCTACCAACTCAGCCAGGAGTGCTCATTATTCCGCCAGAACCAGCGGGGGTAAAATCAGACTTCTCTATGGCAGTATGAAGCAATGTATAGATTCAGCCATAACCGGGAAATGGAGGACTACTTAGATGAAGCTCAAAGGACACAAAATAAATGGCGGTAGAGTTGAGGGTGAGGCAATAGTATGTAACGACGCCTTCTCATTTTTGGGCGATTTCGACCCAATCACTGGTAACTGCCTTATAAAAACCCCTGAACTTGAGGGGAAAAGTATGATTGATAAGATACTGGTATGTCCCACTGGAAAGGGCTCATCACGCGGCCCCCTAAATACCTATAGGGCAATGAAACTCAACAAAAGCCCCAAGGCAATAGTCTGTATCGAGGCTGAACCTGTTCTGGCGGCGGCGGCGATAGTGGCTAATATGCCTATGGTGGATAGGCTGGACAAAAACCCGCTGGAGGTGATTAAAACCGGGGATTGGGTAAAGGTTGACGGCGACAATGGGATAGTTGAAGTAACTTGAGACTAGTCCAGGCTCTACCAGGCAATAGACCAAGGCTACAAAAACTGTTAAAATCAGACAGGAAGGAGAATGAGAAATGATTTATCAGATTATGCTCCCGGGGAAAGTTCGTTTTGGTGTGGGTTCTCTGGATACCATCGGGGATGAAGCCAACCAGCTAGCAGCTAAGCATGCTCTTATTGTTACCGACCCAGGAGTTTACCAGGCTGGACTAGCCGACTCGGTAAAGGAACGATTGTCTAAGGCTAAGCTTTCAGTGGATATTTTCTCTGAAGCCGAGCCAGAACCCACGTTCCCCAGGCTAAATGCGGCGGCTGAGCAGTTCGGCAAAGAAAGCTACGACCTCCTGGTGGGCGTTGGTGGTGGCTCAAGCATGGATACCGCCAAGGGACTCTCAGTCCTCTTAGCTCACGGAGGCAAGGGACAGGATTATGGTGGTATTGATAAAGTCCCTGGACGTGGTATCCCTATTTTCACACTACCGACAACAGCCGGAACGGGGAGCGAGGTGACCAACATTGCCATCTTCGGCGACCCGGCGAAAGGGCGTAAATTAGGCATAGTAAGCCGTCACCTATTAGCCCGATTGGCTCTTGTTGACCCCACCCTTACCTACGAGTGTCCATCCAAGGTGACCGCAGCCTCGGGAATAGATGCCCTTGTCCACGCTATTGAATGCTATACCGGCACCAAAGCCAACACCTTTAGTGACCCCCTGGCTCTTGAGGCGATGCGACTTATTGGAGGTAGCCTTAGAACTGCGGTCAAAAATGGCTCAGATAAGGAAGCACGTAACCGTATGTCGGAAGGAGCCCTCATAGCGGGGATAGCCTTCAGCAACTCTGGTGTCGCCGCTGTTCACGCCCTGGCTTATCCCCTCGGTTCTCGCTTTCACGTGCCCCACGGCGTAGCCAATGGACTCTTATTAGCCTATGTTACCGAGTGTAACCTACCGGCTAACCTGCCTAAATATGCCACCGTGGCCCAGATGCTGGGGGTGAAGACGCAGGAGCTCTCCCTTCAGGAGGCAGCCGAAAAGGGGGTAGAGGCAATGAAGGCTCTGGCTAAGGATATTGGTATTCCCCTCCATCTGCAGGAGCTGGGAGTACCCAGGGAAGCTTTGGAAGAGATGGCGGTAGCGACTATGGAGGTGACTCGACTGTTAGCTAATAACCCCAAGAAACTCACCCTGGATGACGTTAGGCGCATCTGGCAAAATGCTTGGTAGGATAGTAAGATAATGCCGATGCTACCCCCAACAAGATATGTCTATCAGTGAGCAATGGGCTCAGGTGATTAATGAATAACACAATCTGACTATTAATAAAGAAGGAGGACCAAATGTCAAAGGTAAAAGTTGGAGTTGTGGGGTACGGGTGTATCGGCCAACGATTGGCTGACGGAGTTGCTGTACAGGAAGATATGGAGTTGGTGGGCGTGGTTGATGCCGCCCCTACCCTGGCGGTGAGAGCTCTACATGAAAGAGGGATGCCTTATAAACTCTTCTGTGCTATTCCCGATAAAAGAGCCGACATAGAAGGCGCCGGCATTCCAGTTTCCGGGACGATGGATGACCTCTTGAAAGAAATTGATGTTGTCTTGGATGCTACACCGGCGGGGATTGGCGAGAAGAACAAAGTAGCGTACATCAAGCATGACAAAAAAGCCATATTTCAGGCAGGCGAGCGGAATGAAGTCGCCGACGTGTTCTTCCACGGTTACGCCAACTATGAAAAGGGTATCGGGCAGAGATTCCTCAAACTGACCTCCTGCAACACTACTGGCTTCGTAAGAGCCGTAGATTGTGTGGACCGGATAGTCGGGGTGGAAAAGGTAGTCGTTACCATTGTCCGCCGTGTCGCCGACCCCGGGGATACCCACCGCGGCTTGGTCGACATGCTCAAGGTAGACCCCATCCCCAGCCATCAGGCACGTGATTTGATGCTGATTATGCCTCATGTGAAAGCCACCGGTATCCTGGTTCACACTCCAGTGACCCACGGGCATATTATCACCCTGGTAATTACTCCGAAAAAGGAAATGTCCAAGGAAGAAGCACTTAAGGCCTTCAATGAACACCCACGCATCCGCGTGGTAAGAATTGCCGACGGCTTTAACTCGAATACTTCCTTATTCCAGTATGCCAGATTCTTGCTTAACCCCAGAGGTGATATGTATGAAATTGCTGTTTTTGAGGAGACGATTGGTCTTAGCGGGAAAGATATTGTCTTTGCCATAAATATTCCTCAAGAATCAGTAACTATCCCGGAAACTATTGATGGGGTGAGAGCCTGTATGGAGATGCAGAAAGACCGACTAGAAGCGGTAGGCCTAACCAACAAGTATCTGGGACTGAAGTGAGGTAAGCCAATGGCAAAGCGGGACTACTTGACTCTGGATGATTTTGACTACCGGGGTAAGACGGTACTGCTAAGGGTAGATATTAATTCGCCTATTGACCATAAGACCCAGAAGATTTCCAACGAGAATAGAATCGTTCAGAGCCTCCCCACCATTAGAGAGCTGGTAAACAAAGGGGCAAAGATAGTAATCATAGCCCACCAGGGAGACACACTGGATTACCAGAACCTTATCTCCTTACCAGAGCATGCCGAAAAGCTTTCCCAAAAGCTGGGGCAGGAGGTTCAGTTTATTGATGATATCGCCGGCCCTGCGGCTCGAGAGAAAATCAAGAACCTTAAAGAACGGGAAATCCTGTTATTGGATAACCTCCGTTTTCTGACGGAAGAAGTATCCACCTTTGAGGATGCGGTAAAACTTACTCCTGAAGAGATGGTGCCCACCTATCTGGTAAGAAATTTAGCTCCGTTGGCTGATTATTACGTTAATGATGCCTTTGCTGCGGCACACCGTAACTCGCCAAGTATGGTGGCTTTCCAGGAGCTGCTCCCCTCAGCCGCGGGAATACTTTACGATAAGGAAGTAACGGCTCTTAACCAGGTGCTGGAGAACCCCAAGCGCCCCTGTGTGTTCTTGTTGGGCGGGTCTAAGATATCCGATGCTTTTGGTATGATGGAAAAGGTGCTGGCTGAAGGTACCGCCGATTATGTCCTCACTGCCGGAGTTACCGGGCAAGTGATGCATCTGGCTTCGGGTAAGAAACTAGGCTCTCCATCGGAGAAGTTTATTGCTGACCGAGGGCTGGAAAAGTTTGTTGCCCCGGCCAGAGAGTATCTGAAAAATTACCCCCATAAATTGCGCATCCCTTTAGATTTTGGCATAGACGATGGAGGAAAACGGCGGGAAGTAAGCGCTGATGAGTTGCCAATTGAAAAACTAATCATTGATATCGGAGCCAAAACAGTAGAGGCATACGGTAAGATATTAAGGGAAGCCGGGACGATATTTGTTAACGGACCGGCCGGGATTTATGAGCAGGAAATTGGCGCCTATGGCACCAGAGAACTGTGGAAAATAATCGGTGAGGCAAGAGGCTATTCAGTAATTGGGGGTGGAGACACGGTGGCTTCGGCAGGTCGCCTCGGAGATTTGTCAACAATAAACCACGTTTGCACCGGTGGTGGGGCTCTTATTCGGTTTTTGTCAGGGAAAAAACTACCTTTGATTGAAGCTATGAAAAAAGCTCGTAAACGCTGGGGAGTCTAGGGGGACATAAAGAGGCAGGTAGCTCATGCCTTACCGGCGAATTATTATAGTCTATAGGAGTAGATAAAATGAAGGGTTTTCATAATGTAGTATTACACATTGATCTCACTAGGAGGTCATTTGAAGAAGAATCTATTGATGATAACGTTTATAGACAACTTTTAGGTGGCAAGGGGTTGGGGACTCATCTTCTACTTAATAATACCAAAGCCGGTGTTGACCCTCTGTCAGCCGACAACGTGATTATTTTTGCCACCGGCCCGGTTACCGACACCAAGGTCTACGGGTCATGCCGGTTTGGCGCCTTTACCAAATCGCCTCTAACAGGCATATATAGTGAGTCTTATGCCGGAGGTAAAGTAGCTGAGCCGCTAAGCCGAACTGGATATGATGCCATCATAATCAAGGGGGCTGCGGAGAAGCCCGTTTATCTTGAGATTTCCAATAAAAAGGTGATATTCCGTGATGCTTCGCATCTCTGGGGCAAGGATACTTTTGAAACTGAAGATGCCATTAAGGCAGAAGTAGGGAGAAAAGATGCCGGGGTTATCGTTATCGGGCCAGCCGGGGAGAGATTGGTAAAGTTTGCTCTAATTGAAAACGACTACTGGCGGTCACTGGGTAGGACTGGTCCCGGAGCTGTAATGGGGTCAAAGAAAATCAAGGGTATAGCCTTTTATGGGGATATAAAGAGGCAGGTAGCCAAGCCTGATACGATTAATAAAATGTGGGAAGAATTAAAAGCTATCGGTAAAGATGACCCCGGAGCCAAGAAATTTCACGACGAGGGAACACTTCAGGTGATGCCGGCGCTGAACAAAGCTGGTGCCTTTCCGACAAGGTACTGGTCTTCGGGAACCTTTGATAAGTGGCAAAATCTAACTATAGATGCCCTGAAAACGAAATGTAAAGTCAGAGCCAAGGCATGCCCGAAATGTTTTCTGGCTTGTGGAAACCTCTCACAGGTTATCGAAGGAAGACACCAAGGGTTAAAAATTGAGGGACCTGAATATGAGACTACCTATGTTTTTGGTGGTCAATGTATGATTGACGACATTAGAGAAATTGTCTATCTAAACGACATATGCGATAGATTAGGTATGGACACAATAACAGCTGGTAATCTCGCCGCCTTTACCATCGAGGCTTCCCATAGAAAATCAATCGGCATAAGGCTTGAATACGGCGATGTTGATAGTATTGCGGCTCTACTATACAAGGTGGCCCGAAGAGAGGGGATTGGAGCTATTCTGGCTGAAGGTGTGAGATACGCTGCCAAAGAGTGGGGGTTGGAAGATTTGGCTATCCATGTTAAAGGGCTGGAGCCCCCGGGCTACGAGCCCAGGGTTTTAAAAGCAATGGGGTTAGCCTACGCCATTAACGATAGAGGAGCCTGCCATTTAAGAGCCACCGTTTATAAAGCAGAGCTTTCAGGAATAATACCTCCGGAACAAATCGAAGGCAAGGCCGAGGTGGTTATTGACTTTGAGGACAGGCATACCCTTTTTGACTCCCTGATTCTCTGCCGGTTCTTCCGTGACCTATACCCCTGGGAAAAAATAGCACTGCTGATAAATGCCGCCACCGGGATGGAGCTGGACAAGAAGGGATTACAGAAACTAGCCCTGGATATTACCAACAAAGCCAGGGAGTTTAACCTGCGTGAGGGTATGACTAAAGAGGATGATACCCTGCCCAAAAGGTTTTTTGAAGAAAAACTTGAAGACAGCGGCAAAGTGCTGCCGAAATCTGAATTCGACAAGATGCTGTCTGATTACTATAAGCTTAAAGGCTGGGATTAAACTCTGTCCCGGGATAAAGAACGCTTGGCTAATCAGGAGAAATATAGAGTTACCTGTAGCTGAGAAAATAGTGGTACAGTCAAATTGATGAATATCGGTCTAAGGAGGTGGTAATGTCTCATAAGGTAACTAAGGAAGAACTCCTGGCTAAAGCACGTAAGCCAGCCCAGGACGCCATGAAGCTGCATCCATTTTATCGGGGCAAGATGCAGACCATGGCTAAATGTGCGGTTCGTGATTTTAACGACTTTGCTATCTGGTACACCCCGGGTGTAGCCGAGCCCTGCCGAGCCATAAAAGCTAACAAGGAAAAGGTCTATGAATATACCAACAAGTGGAATACCGTAGCTGTAGTTTCCGATGGCACCCGGGTCCTGGGACTGGGCGATATTGGTCCTGAGGCTGGTTTGCCGGTGATGGAGGGTAAGGCACTTCTATTTAAATACCTAGGGGGGGTGGATGCCGTGCCCATTTGCCTGGATACCAAAGACCCCGATGAAATAATCCAGGCGGTGAAGTGGCTCCAGCCATCCTTTGGCGGTATCAACCTGGAAGATATCTCTAATCCCAAGTGCTTCTATATTCTTGATACCTTACGCCGGGAGATGACTATCCCGGTATGGCATGATGACCAACAGGGGACAGCGGCTGTTACCCTGGCCGGGCTGACCAATGCCCTTAAGATTGTAGGTAAGAAGAAGGAGGAAGTAAGTATCACCCTAATCGGGGTCGGGGCAGCCAATGTAGCCATTGCCAGAGTTCTTTTTGCCGATGGCTTCAAACCGGAAAATACCATCTTTGTTGATAGCAAGGGCATCTTACACAGCAATAGAACCGACCTTGAGCAGAAGCAGGTTGAGAACCCTTACAAATGGGACTTATGTCAGAGAACCAACCCCGAGAAGAGGACAGGCCAAATTGCCGAGGCTCTAAGAGGAGCCGATATCTGTATCTCATTATCCAAATCAGGACCGGATACCATCAAGCCGGAGTGGCTAAAAGATATGGCCAGGGATGCTATCCTTTTTGCCTGTGCCAACCCCATCCCTGAAATCTGGCCCTGGGAAGCTAAAGAGGCTGGCGTCAGGATTGTAGCTACGGGAAGGTCCGACTTCCCCAACCAAGTGAATAATTCTATTGGTTTCCCCGGCATCTTCCGAGGCACCCTGGATGTCAAAGCTAAGACCATCACCGATGAAATGTGCATCGCTGCCGCCTACGAGCTAGCTAAATGTGCCGAGGACCGAGGGATAAGCGAGGATAATATTATCCCCACTATGGGAGAATGGGAAGTCTTTATCAGGGAAGCGGTAGCAGTAGGAATGAAAGCCGTAGAGCAAGGGGTGGCTCGAGAAACGCCAAGCGTTGAGGAGCTGACCAAGCAAGCCGAAAAGATGATTAAAGAGTCAAGAGAAGCTACTGCCCTGCTGATGAAGTCGGGTTTGATACCACCCGTGCCACAGGAGTAATATAATTCAGATTTAGTAAAAGGAGCGGAAACACCGTGAGAGATATTGATGAGCAAAAAATTACGCTCCCCCTAACCGACGAAACTGTAAAAGACCTTAAAGCCGGGGACGAGGTTTCGCTTACCGGTGCCATATATGTGGCTCGGGATGCTGCCCATAAAAGGATGATTGAGGCCTTAGACCAAGGAAAGCCCCTGCCATTTGATATCAGGGGGCAAACGATATACTTCATGGGCCCCAGCCCGGCTAGACCGGGGCAACCTATCGGGTCGGCTGGTCCTACCACCAGCGGCCGCATGGACAGCTACTCGCCCCGCCTGATAGCCGAGGGACTTAAAGGGATGATTGGCAAGGGGATGCGCTCACCGGCAGTGAAGGAGGCTATGAAGCAATATAAAGCCGTATATTTCGGCGCTATTGGTGGTGCCGGGGCTCTCGCCGCCAAGAGCATAAAGAAATCAGAGGTAATAGCCTACCAGGAGCTTGGCGCTGAGGCACTTCGCCGCCTAGAGGTAGAAGATTTCCCGGTCACGGTGGTAAATGATATCTATGGCGGAGACCTTTACCAGGAGGGGAAAACCAGGTACAGGATAGCCTGATGAAGCAGTATGACTATGTTATCGTAGGCAGTGGTATTGCCGGGCTGTATACCGCCCTGCTGGCCAACAAGCAGGGGAGTGTGCTGATTATAACCAAAGGCAGTATTGATGACTGCAATACTAAATATGCTCAGGGGGGTATTGCTGCCGCTATAGGTAAGAATGACTCCCCAGAGAGTCACTTTAAGGATACCATATCCGCTGGAGACGGCTTGTGTAACACAGAAGCAGTGCGTATCTTAGTCAACGAAGCCCCGGCTCGCATTGCCGACCTGGTCAATTTTGGCGTGCCCTTTGATACCGTTAACGGGGAGGTTGCCCTGACTAGAGAGGCAGCTCACAGTGTGTCCCGTATCCTTCATGCCGGGGGTGACGCTACTGGCGAACATATTGAAGTCACCCTCAGTGAACAGGCACGTTCATCTAAAATCCAGGTGCTTGAAGATTGTCTGGCTACCGAAATTCTGGTAGAAAAGGGGGCAATTAAGGGAGTTAAAGCCCTTGATTGCCATACCGGTTCCATTGAGGAATTTGGCTGTCGCTCTTTGATTCTGGCTACTGGTGGCGCCGGGCAGTTATATAAATACAGTACTAACTCAGACATCGCCACTGGTGATGGCATAGTTCTAGCCTTCAACGCCGGGGCTGAGATAGTTGACATGGAGTTCTTCCAGTTCCACCCTACCGCCCTCCGCCTGCCCGGGGTAACTCCATTTCTTATATCGGAAGCGGTCAGGGGTGAAGGCGGAGTACTGCGCAATGTAGACGGCCACCGCTTCATGCCTGACTATACACCAGAGGCTGACCTGGCACCACGGGATGTAGCCGCTCGGAGCATAGTCTACGAGATGGAAAAGACGGGCTCGGACAGGGTCTTCATTGATGTTACCCATTTACCACCCTATGTTATTACCACCCGGTTTCCTCATATCTACCGCTTCTGTCTGGACCATGGACTGGATATTACCAAAGGTGTGATACCAGTGGCACCAGCGGCACACTACATGATGGGCGGTATCAAGACCAATAGCTGGGGAGAAACCAATATAATTGGACTATTCGCTGTGGGTGAAACTGCCTGTACTGGCGTCCATGGAGCCAACCGACTAGCTTCAAACTCGCTCCTTGAAGCCGTCGTATTCAGCAAGCGAATTGTGGACAGAACGACCAAGGAGACTGAGACACCTAGCCCTGACCAGAACCAAAGCCAAGAAGTCCACCACCGGCTGAGCCAGAGGCAGGTTCTTGAGACTATGCCTCCACCCAGCCACTCCGCCTTGCAAGAATTGCACTGGGATAAGGTAGGTATCATACGCGACAAGGAAAGCCTGGCCGAGGCCGCCGATGTTCTGGCTACCTGGCAAAACTCCCTACCCCAGCCTACAGACCGCCCCTCCTATGAGCTAAACAACCTGGTGATAACCGGTCGATTAGTAACTGAGGCCGCCCTGCTTAGACAAGAGAGCCGAGGTGCCCATTTCCGCTCCGACTTCCCCCATAGCTCACCTCAGTGGCAATGTCACATCATATTAGTAAAGTGACAATGACCTGCTGCCTTAGCTTTTTGAGCCAGCCCTTAATTTATGGTATAATTTAACTTTGATAGTAGCTTTATATCCGTTCTCAATAAATTGATTGTAAAGGAGTCAGTAGTGAAAGTAGTTCAGGTAAGCAAAGTTCTTAAAGAGCCTTTCATTAGTGATCTATTTACAGGAACAGAGGTTACGAAACAGGCCCTCGTACCTGATCCTGATAGTAACGAATATGAAATAAACAATGTTAACTTTGGGAGGGGAGTGAGGCTCAAATTCCACTCCCATGACAGTGAACAGATTCTCATAGTTAGTGCTGGAACGGGTATTGTAGCCACAGAACAAGAAGAGACAGTTGTGACAGTGGGCGATGTCATCTTTATTCCCAAAGGAGAGAAACACTGGCATGGCGCCACTAGTGACTCGGAGTTTTCTCACATCTTTATATACAAGAAGGGAACTAAGTATACACAGCTAGAGGACTAGTCCTGAGCCTTATCGAAGTCGTGGCGATAAAGACGGTAGTTACCAACCGCAAAGCGTACCATAATTATCATATAGAGGAGAGTATAGAGGCTGGCATTGCCCTTACCGGTACCGAAATAAAGTCAATCCGAACCGGTAGAGTAAGTTTAGGCGATGCTTATGTTAAGCCCGAGGCTGGGGAATTATGGCTATTAAACGCTCATATTGCTCGCTATGAAGCCGGCAGCTATTTAAGCCATGTGCCAACCCGACCTCGGAAGCTCTTACTACATCGCAAGCAGATTGATAGCCTTTCCAGCCAGGTGCTGGAAAAAGGCTTTACGCTGGTGCCATTAAAACTATATATTAAAGATGGTATCGCCAAGGTTGAAATAGCATTAGCCAAAGGTAAAAAGCTGTATGACAAGCGAGAGTCTATAATTCGCCGTGAAGCAGAAAGAGAAGTCGGCCGAGCCATAAAACGGAGGCAAAAATCTCAAAGGAGGTAGTTTACATCTAATCTACCTGTAGTAAGTGGGGACGCGTGGGTTCGACAGGGGGAGTATGCTGCAGGATTGCAAGCTGAGGTGCCGCTACCCTCATAAAACAAGTGGCAAAAATAACTGGCGAATCTCAATTCGCTCTTGCTGCCTAACTAAACAGGTGGCACGCCCAACCTGACCTCGCCTCAATGGGTTGGGATTGGGTGCCGAAAAGTTGAGGTGCCACCACCCCGATGTCGATAAGGGTGGTGAAAGAGTTATCGACTGGCTTGGCTAAACTCGGTCAGCAGAGGCTAGCTAAGTAAGAAAAAAGAGCTGACTAAGCTTGTAGCATATTCTGGGTAGCTCCTCTTGGACGGGGAGTTCAACTCTCCCCCGTCTCCACCAAGAATTTTATCGACGCTAGCCTGCAGGCTAGCGCCTTTTTATACTCAGACAGGCACAGGCTATTCCTTCTGTGTTTTAGCACCCTGGTCTCTAAGCCAGCGCTTAATCTCATCCAGGGCGGGCGGGGTGATATAAAATACTTTTATATCCGAGGGAAATTGAATCTGGTGACCTTCCCTCATAAACAATACCCCAACCTCGTCTTCTTTAAGCGTTTCGTCTATATGTCTGGCGATATGTTCATTCCTCTTTGTGCTGGCTTCGGTGTAATATTCATAGACCTTGGTCAATACGCTTTGATTCTGCAGACCTATCACCAGGCACCGGCTCCAATCCATAAATTCGGTCAGTAACTCGGCTTCTTCGGTGGCTTCAAGCTGTGTCCCCTTGCTTAACCTATTTTCAACAATTTGACAGCTTCTATCATTCAGGTCTTTTATCAATTTGACCCCATCTTCACCACCTACCAAGATTAATTCATGGTATATTTTATCAACCTTACCCAGCGTTAGTTCCAAACCGCTCATCTGGTCTTCAACCTGGTCCCAATACTTATTAAATTTATCCAGATACTCAGCTTGGGGCTCTTTTCCGCAGTAAATAAGGGGTATAAAATATAATTTTCTGCCCTTCTGAAATTCCTCAGCCGGTGGCTTTTCTATCTTCCCGAGCTCCTGAGACATGCTAGTCCTGCCTTCTACTTGACGTTAACTAAAATCATAATATCTCCCGGCTGACCATCAGTTATCTGGCGAGCATTCCGCAGTCTTACCTTAGCACCGCTTTTTACCCCGGGAGGGATTTTCACTCTTAGTGTTTTACCCCTGCGTTTCAGGTCTTTTTCCAGCCCCCGAGCTGCCTGTTCCCCGGTAATGGTTATTTCGTAGCGAACATCCTGGCGGGGAGGTTGAGCCTGAGCGAATATCTCCTCCAGGTTAATCCCCCTGGGGACTTCAAATCTCGTTCCCCCTGGACGACCAGAGCCCCGGCTGTATATCTTGAAGGAGAAACTTTTACCCCGCAGGGAGTCACCAAAGATATCATCCAGAAAGTCAAATCGGAGACCAGCCCTACCAAAGCGCCTCAGGACGTCTTCAAAATCGGGGCGGGTAAACGGACTGCTGAAGATATCACCAATATCGCCCATGGTGCCAAACTGGTCATACTGCCGTCGCTTCTCCGGGTCACCAAGAACGGCGTAAGCCTCGTTTATTTCCTTAAACTTTTCGTTGGCTTCCTTCTCTTTCCCCGGGTTACGGTCGGGGTGATATTTCATGGCTAACTTTCGGTATGCCTTCTTAATCGTTTTTTCGTCGGCATCCTGGCTAACACCGAGGATTTTATAGTAGCCTTTTGCCCCCATAAACTCTCCCCTTAACCACTTAATTACTCCCTGGAAGAATCTGGCTCAACCTCGGGCTTAGAAGTTTTATCTTTAGCCCGTTTGGCATCGGTGGTGTAGAAGCCCGACCCCTTGAAAATTATAGGTACCGGTGAGAAGACACGATTAGCCTTACTGCCGCACTTCGGACAGGTAACTATTGAGTCATCATTTGAGTTATCATTGAAGCTTTGCTTCAACTCAAATCGGTAATGGCAATTGTTACACTTATATTCGTAGACAGGCATAAAGCAAAGACCCTCCTATTCATCACGGAACATAATTTTAGCACTCTCAACCCCAGAGTGCTAAAGCTATTTTAATACAAAACAAGCCGGGATGCAAGGAAACTAAATGGCAAGGTCACTTTTTATAGTAGCCTATGCCCTGAATTCTCACCAGATTCCGGTTAACCTCGGTCTTGGCGCCGAGCATAGTCTCCACAAGCCATAAATTGGTCTCCACATGCTCGGTTAGCCCTGGTATCCTATACTGACTAACCCCGTCAGCCAGAGCAGCGTAAAAAATAAGCTGGTCGGCTGAATAGCGGTCAACGGCAGCCCCGGTTACCATGTCTTCTACCAGACTTTTAGCTACATATCGGGCAATGTCTTCTGAGGTTCGCCGTGGTTCGCCAGCCCTATCGGCACCAATGATACCTCCCGAGCTAGTTTTAGCATATAGCATAAGAGCCGCCCCCCGCTGAAGGGCTAGGGTATCATAGATAACCTCTATTTGTGCCCGGTATCCATTTGATTTAAGCACCTGGTTACATTTCTCAACCATTCGCTCACTCACCCGCCTCTCCTTAAGATGAGAAGCAAGGGCAACCCCTTCAATTCCGACCACATCCCCTTGGCTAAGCAAACTGATTGGCTTTATTTTGCCAGTTACCGGCTCCACCGTCACCTCGACAACACCACCGCCACGGGGGACATAGCCGGGACGAATAATACTAAGTCTGGCATTTATCCCCATCTGGCTTAGCACCGGGAAGAAGACATACTGCATATGGTAGGCAGAAGGGGCAAAGTCTTGAAACAGCCCCCCGGATATTTTGAAGCTCATAGCCCCGGTGGCGAAACAGGCAGCCGGCAACAGGGTCATCGCCAGCAAGGTGGTAGACCCGGCGGTGCCTATATCCCATTCATAGTAGCCACCCTTAACCTCGCCTCCGGGTTTAAACCTTATCTCACTGGAACCAATTTCACCGCCACTCAGGGTGCCGTGGCATATCTGCTGCAATGCCTGTATTGATTTAAGATGCTGAGGTCTTAATCCCGGTTTTTCCCTCTTGGCACGGATATTGATAAGATGGAGCTCTTCACCCAGCAGAGTGGCTAAGCCCACGGCAAAACGAACTATGGTGCCACTCCCCGATTTCTGAGACCCGTCAATATGTATCATTCAGTCTCCTCTAAATCACCGGCGCTACTCTTACGCACCACGAGCTTAAGCTTATCCTGCCCGACCACAATAACTTCCTCGCCGGTGTTTATCTTCCGACCGGCTGATTTAGCCTCCCAAAGCTCATCCCCAATCTTGATGACACCCCCGGGGACTAACGGGCTTACTACCTTACCCCGACTGCCAACCATAGTGGTCGAACCAACCATCGGCTTTTTCCTCAGAGCCCGGCTGGCAAATCGGTAGGAGATAGCACCCCAGACAGCCAATCCTACTATCATCCCAATAAAGCCAGGCAGGGGTATATGAATCCCAAACCTGGGCAAAACCAGAAGCACAATTAATACTATGACTATCTCCTCCACCAAAGTGGCAGAAAAGGTCAACATGAGCCTGATAGGTATTTTCTTCACCACCCTATTATAGCAAGAGTTCCCCTGTTGCCGATACTCAGATACAGATGCTATAATTAGCCGACAATGAAGCTATCCCGTGAAGAAGTGTTACACATTGCCCTCCTGGCTCGATTGGGCTTGACCGAGGCTGAGGTGAACCGGCTCAGCGAGCAATTATCTAATATCCTGGAGAATTTTGAGGTACTACAGCAGGTAGATACCACTGACATCCCACCCACCGCCCAGGCTATTCCTCTCCAGAATGTAATGAGGGGCGATGATGAGGTAATCCCCTCCCTGTCCCAGAGCCAGATTCTAGCCAATGCCCCCCGAAGAGAGGCAGACTTCTTCAGGGTAAAAGCCGTGCTGGAATAAGACAAGAGCAAAAACTAAACCATAAAAGTTATTTAAGGAAAGGATGAAGGGGCTTCGCCCCTTTAAGAACTTATCTTCCCCCTTCCCCTTATCAAGGGGAAGGGGGATAAAGGGGGATGGGGTTCAAAACAGATACTTAAGGGGGTGAGGTTGATACCTAACCAACCAACAATTCACGAGGCATACAGGCTGCTCAAGACCAGGCAACTGTCCTCGGTTGAATTAACCCAAGCTTGCCTGGAGCGTATCCACCAAGTAGAGCCAGAGCTTCACGCCCTGGTTACTATTACCGATGAGCTAGCCCTATCTCAAGCCCGAAAGGCTGACAAGCTTATGGCTAGTGGTAATACCCATCCCCTGACTGGTATCCCGGCGGTAATTAAAGACAACATGTGCACTAAAGGGATACCAACCACCTGCTCATCACGAATGTTAGCCAACTTTGTGCCACCTTATGATGCCATGGTGGTAGAAAAACTAAACGGCTGTGGCGTGGTAGTAGTCGGCAAGGCAAATATGGATGAATTTGCCATGGGTTCATCTACCGAGCACTCTGCCTTCTTCCCTACCCATAACCCCTGGGACTTATCTCGCGTCCCCGGGGGAAGTAGCGGCGGCTCGGCGGTGGCTGTCGCCGCTGGTGAAGCCATCTATGCCTTAGGCTCAGATACCGGGGGGAGTATTCGCCAGCCGGCGGGCTTCTGCAGCGTTACCGGCTTAAAACCTACCTACGGCAGGGTAAGTCGCTATGGTCTGGTTGCCTTTGCCAGCTCCCTTGACCAGATTGGACCGCTGACCCAGGATGTTGCCGATTGTGCCCTGGTGCTAAATGTTATCGCTGGCTACGACGCCAGAGATTCTACGTCAGTTCCCGACCCCACGCCTGATTATACCCAGTGTCTTAATACCGACCTCAATGGGCTTCGCCTCGGCATCCCCCAAGAGTATTTTGTTGAAGGAATGCAGAAAGAGGTGACAATAGCCATAAAAGCTGCTATCAGCGAGCTTGAGAAGCTGGGGGCAACTATAGATTACGAGGTGTCACTGCCCCACACCCCCTATGCCCTGGCCGCCTACTATATTATTGCCCCCTCAGAGGCTTCAGCTAACCTGGCTCGCTACGATGGGGTAAAGTATGGCTTCTCCTATTCAGACACCGATAGTATGTGGGAGGCTATGGAAAAGACCCGCCAGTATGGCTTTGGCGCTGAGGTAAAAAGGCGGATTATGCTGGGAACCTATGCCCTGTCCGCCGGCTATTATGATGCCTGGTACCTCAAAGCCCAGAAGGTCCGCACCCTGATACGGCGAGAGTTTGACCAAGCCTTTGATAAATTTGACGCCCTGATAACCCCAACCTCGCCTACCGTCCCCTTCAAAATCGGTGAGAAGATAGATGACCCGCTCCAAATGTATTTATCTGACGTCTGCACCCTGCCCATAAATATTGCCGGCTTACCGGCTATTTCCATCCCGGCTGGCTTTGCCGACGGGTTGCCGATAGGGATGCAGATTATCGGCAAGCCCTTTACTGAAGAGACCATCCTCAAAATCGCCCACGCCTACCAGCAAACCACCGACTGGCACAAGAGGAAGCCTTTGATTTAATATAAGCAGATAAAGCTAACTCTAATTATTTGAAAAAAGGAGCATGGGTATGGCTATGTCAGAGGAGAACGAAAAGGTTCAAATAAAGGCGTCTCAACTTCTTCACGCTCGTGAGTCAATTGGTCTCTCCTTAGAAGAAGCAGCCCGCCGTCTGAATGTAGATGAACAGACTCTGCACTCCTGGGAAGAAGAGGCAACTTACCCAGATTCCGAGAAACTTTATGAACTTGCCATAGCTTATAGACGACCAATAGCATATTTCTTTGAGGAGACTGTGGAAGAGCGGATGCCTCTCGACTTGAGAGGTGGTATCGGTATTATTCCAGGAGTTATTAGTAGCATGATTAGAGAGGGTCTCCGCCAATTTGAGATTTACTGTGAATTTCAGTGGGAACTCGAAATGATTCTTGATAAAGCAATAAGCGTAGATATTGATAGCGCAAAACTTGATGACGATCCGGAATCCCTTTCGAGTAGAGTCAGGCAAAGGATTGGCTACCCAGGCGGGCGCAGAAACAGTTTTCCTCGCCTACGGCGGATTTTGAACGAGCACGGCATAAAGGTTTTCGGCTTATCTCTTCCACAAGAAATAGATGGTGCTGCTTTATGGCATACGAAATATGGGCCGGCTATACTTGTAAATTTAAGCGTAGCTCCTCAGAGAAGATTTTTTACCTTAGCCCACGAGTACGCACACCTGATGCTGATGGCACACGAAAAAAAACAAACCTCCGTACTCTGCAACCTGAGTGACGAAGACAAAATTGAGCATTTTTGTAATCGAATTGCGGCTGCTTTATTGGTTCCTAGGGATGAGTTCAAGACGTACTTGCGAGATAAAGGTCTCAGACAGAGTGATTTCTTTGATATTGATGTTTTAACCAACGTCGCACATGATTTCAAAGTTAGCCGACACGTAATTGCTATACGTTTGGAGGAAACAAAAGAGGCTGACCAAGGATTCTATTGGAAGATAAAAGACCAATTGCAAGAATTGAGGCCTCGATTTTATGGTCGAAAAAAAGAATGGAAACGCAAAAAAGAAGACGTCTTTGGTAACCACTATACGAAGCTCGCTCTGGAAGCTTTTAAGAGTGATCGCCTCACACGTGCTTCGCTATCTAGACACATGGATCTTCGTCTCAGCCAAGTAGAGGGATTACTTAAATCAACATATGTAGATTAGGTGTAAAAATGCCTATAAGCGAATCTCTGACTTTCCCTGGATTTGAAGAATTAATTTATGTGTGCGATAGCTCATCACTAATAAATGTGAAAATCACCAGAAATTTGCGCGAGCTTCGCGAATTCGCAGAACACCATAACGGACGGATTCGAATACCTATACCGATAGGAAAGGAAATAGGTAAGTGGGATGACGATTTACGAGCTTGGTGGCTTCGTAACCAAGCAGTACTAGGAACTAAATTCTATAGTGGGTGTGAGCACAGACTTCATCAGGAAATAACTGTAAAGTATGCGAAAGAGCCTTTCCATAAGGAGGGAAAAACGTACGCGAGTTTATCTGATGCTGATACATACGCAGTAGTAATCGCCATCGCTAGGCACTGGACCCTAGTTACGGATGAAGAGGCAATGAAGGCGGTCTGCCGCCAAGATGACTACAAAGCAAACTGTATAAGCAGTACTAAATTTAAGAAGGTGATCAGCGCTGAACACTCTTAAAGTTAATTGCTATTCAGGTCATACCTATGCCTACCAGCAATTAACCGCCTGTCATAAGAGGCAAAGGACATGGCAAAATACAACCTGTTAAGAGATTACCTGTCAAACCATAAGGACGTCGAATTACAGTTAACCTTCAAACAAATTGAAGGCATTATCAAGGATGAGTTGCCATGGAGTGCCTACCATTTAAGGCAATTCTGGCAAAACTCGTATAGTGTTAAAAGGAGACACGTGCAAGCTATTGCATGGCATAATGCAGAGTGGAAGGTTAGTAAGGTTGATTTTCAAGGGCAGACCGTTACCTTTAGCAGGGAGTCAAAGAGAGGCTGAGCCTCTCTTATATAATTAATTCCCCTTCCCCTTATTAAGGGGAAGGGGATACAGGGGATAGGGTTACCTAATAAAAAGCTGTGTTATCTGTTGAGATTGCTTCGGCACTTTGTGCCTCGCAAAGACATGAGGCTAGTCTGAAGGGGGTGAGGTTACCTAATAAAAAGCTAAAAGGGGATGGGGCTTGAGGCAAACGGAATCAGCCTAATTAGACTTTCCCAAGGTTGACGGTGATATTCAATTATGTAATTATGCGTTATAATAGTGCTATTACTCTGAGTAGTGGTTAAAGAGAGGTAAAACTGGTGCCTTACCAACCGACGAAGACTTTAGTCGCATTTATTATGGGGGATGCCCTGCAAAAGGCCGTGGGATGGTCTCCATCCTTTATGGCACTAGTCAGGTTCGGCGGGATACGTATAGAGTTCTTCCCATTAATATTAATATGCCTGGATGCCTACATAAAAGGAACGGCTATGGGATACACCTTTAGAGATAAACATGATTTGCTGGTATCAATGATGGTTAAACCAGATAAAGTAAAGAAACACGCCGATTACCTTTATGATATTGCCCAAAAACGGGTTAATTCATATAATCAGGAAATAATTTCAATAATTGATTTTTTCATCTCTACCGAATTAGCCAAGGATAAACTAACCTTTGATGATTTTCTCAACAAAGCCAAGACTAAGGTAAAGATAGATTCGACAGCGCCTAGAATTAAGCTTGTTTTTGAGGAAGGCACCTCATTTGGTGCCAACTACCCTGACATAGTTAGCAAAGTACTTTCACTAGAATGTAGAACATCGTCTTTTGATTGGGAGAAGGCTAAACTACTTGGGCACACTTTTGATATTAACTCTCAAGAGCTGGATTTAAAATTCTTGAAAAAATGGGCAACCGTTAATCTCAGAATGTATGCCAATGAATGCTTCCCCGAATTAGTAACTCCTTTGGGGTTGTAGGAGATGGGATAAAAAGAGGATGAGGTTGGACAAGCTTAAAGTCAATTGCTACTCAGGTCATACCTATGCCGAACAACCGCGGTCTTTCCTGTGGGAAGGTAGAGAGTATGAGGTGGAGGCAATAGAGAGAGCGTGGCAGGAGCCGGGGGAGAGACATTTCCAGGTCAGAACCAGGGATAACAAACTGTTCCGACTCTGCTATAATGAACTAGAAAAGCAATGGTCGCTAATTGAGCTAGTAAGGAGCTAAATATGATAAAAGAAATTCTTAAAATATTAGAGGATGATGCCAGAACTACCAACAAACAAATATCAACCATGACCGGCACCCCCGATGCTGAAGTTGCCAGGCTCATTAAGAAGGCGGAAGAAGACCGAACCATCCTGAAATACAAGACCATAATTAACTGGGAAAAGCTGGGCGAGGAGCAGGTATGGGCGTTAATCGAGGTCAAGATTACTCCCCAGAGGGATGTTGGCTTTGACGCTATAGCCGAGCGCATCTACCGCTTCCCCCAGGCTCGCACTGTCTACCTGGTATCAGGGACCTACGACCTACTGGTTATAGTCGTGGGCAAAAACATACATGAAGTAGCTAATTTCGTATCCCAGAAGCTCGCCCCCATTGAGGGGGTGGAGGGGACAGTTACTCACTTTATGCTTAAGCGATATAAAGAGGACAGTGAAATTCTAGAGGGGGAGGAAGGGGTTAAGCGACAGCCAGTAATACTCTAACCCCGGCCAAGGTAATTTTATGTCAACAAAATCCCGCAGTCAGAGATACCGTAACCTTACCTCACAGAAAGTAAACCAGATATCCCCTTCAGGGATAAGGAGGTTCTTCGACCTCCTAGCCTCTATGGAGGGGGTCATCTCACTGGGCGTTGGCGAGCCTGACTTTGCCACCCCGTGGCATATTCGTGAGGCAGCTATCTACTCACTGGAAAAGGGCTACACCATGTACACCTCAAATTTAGGCATGCCCGAGCTACGTCAGGAACTGTCACGATACCTGAGGGAAAACTATAATCTAGTTTACGACCCCGACCGGGAACTTTTGATTACAGTGGGTGTTAGTGAGGCGTTAGACCTGGTAATGAGAGCCATCCTTAACCCCGGGGACGAGGTTATTATGCCTGACCCGTGTTACGTTTCCTATAACCCCTGCGTGGCTCTGGCTGGAGGTACGCCAATTATGGTACCCACCAATCAGGAAAATAACTTTGAGATTAGGGCGGCTGATATTGAGGCACGAGTTACTAATAAAACTAAAGCCATTCTCATTGGTTATCCCGCCAACCCTACTGGAGCCGTAATGCCCAGAAATAAACTGGTCGAGATAGCCAAGTTAGCCCGCCGTCATGGGCTACTGGTAATCTCTGATGAGATTTACGCTAAGCTAGTCTATGGCGTGGAGCATACCTGCTTTGCTACCCTACCTGAGACGAAGGAGGACACTATTCTTTTGGGTGGATTTTCTAAGGCTAATGCTATGACTGGCTGGCGAATCGGCTACGCCGCGGCTAACCAGGAAATTATTGCCGCCATGACCAAGATTCACCAGTATACTATGTTGTGCGCCCCGATAATGGGACAGGTAGCGGCTATTGAGGCACTAAGAGCCGGCGAAGCCAGCACTGCCGAGATGGTTGAGGAATATAACCGGCGACGCCTGGTAATAGTCAAGGGACTAAACGATATTGGTCTATCCTGCTTTGAGCCCCACGGGGCATTCTATGCCTTTCCCTCAATAAAGGTCACCGGTATGACCTCAGAGGAATTTGCCGAAAGACTCCTCACTGAGGAAAAGGTAGCCGTGGTCCCGGGTACAGCCTTCGGCGAGTGTGGTGAGGGATATGTCCGTTGCTGTTATGCCACCTCGTTGGCTGACATTGAGGAAGCACTATCCAGAATGAAGCGGTTTGTGGCTAAACATCAGATGGTTTAGCTTTTAGAGATTTGTTAACCCTATCCCCTGTATCCCCTTCCCCTTAGAAAGGGGAAGGGGAATAAAATAATAAAGAGGGCTATCGCCCTCTTAAACACCTTTATTGATAGGGGAAGATTTGTTTTAAGAGGGGCTGACGCCCCTCTATGACTCCCCTGGCATCAAGTAATCATTGTGGTATATATCAGAATAGCTGAAATAGTATTGAGGGGTAAATAAAACGGCTAGGCCAAATAGACCTCCCATAGCGGAACCAGCTATAGAACAAGGCGGCGGGGATAGACGAGAGAAAAAACCCTTGAGAAAAGAAGCACAACGGCGCGGCAATAAGAAAATCTATCGTAAGCTGAGACAGGCATAGAGCTTAAGCGAGCGCTTGTAGGCTACTATCGGGAGTTTAAGAGGGGGCTTTTGCCCCCTCTTTCTATTTCTTCCCCCTCTCCTTTGAAGGAGAGGGGGACACAGGGGGTGAGGTAGATTAAAACTAAAGAAGCCCTATCTTTTGCTTAGCCTCTTTAAGGGTCTTCCGGGCAATAACCCGGGCTCGATAGGCACCGTCAGCCAGAACGTCTTTTATATCTTGGGGTTTATTAGCCAGGGCTGCTCGCCGCTCCCGGAAGGGTCTAAGAGTAGAATTAATCTGCTGAGCCAGGAGCATCTTACAATCAACACAGCCGATTTTAGCTGAGCGGCACTGCTTGGCTATCTCGTCCAATTGTAATGGATTAAAATACTGGTGAAGCCGATAAATATTGCATATCTCGGGGTGCCCGGGGTCATCCCGATAGCGGCGGGCTGGGTCGGTGACAGCTTGCATTACCCGGTCTACTGTCTCCTCATCGGAAAGAGCTAATTCAATATCGTTGCCCAGTTGCTTGCTCATCTTCTCCTTCCCATCCAGTCCGAGTATTGACGGAAATGAGGTAAGCTTGGCTTCAGGCTCAGGGAAGGTATTGCCAAATAGATTGTTAAAGCGGCGGGCAATCTCCCTGGCTAGCTCTATATGGGGCACTTGGTCTTCACCGACTGGAACCACCTCGGCTTTATACAGCACGATATCAGCCGTCTGTAGCACCGGATAGCCCACCAGCCCGTAATTTACATTATGAGGCTGAAGCCTTGCCTTCTCCTTAAAGGTAGGCACCCGCAGCAGCCAGCTTAAGGGGGTAACCATACTAAGTAAGGTATGTAGTTCCATCACTTCAGTAACATGAGACTGGACAAAAAGGATGCTTTTCTTGGGGTCAAGACCAGCCGCCAGCCAGTCAAGCATCATCTCGTGGATATTCTTTTGCAGCCCGCCGGTATCCTCAAGCGTGGTCAAAGCATGGATATCCACAATACAATAAATGCACTGATACTCTTCCTGAAGCTTGACCCAATTCTGCAGGGCTCCGAGATAGTTTCCCAGGTGCTGCCGGCCGGTAGGACGAGCCCCAGAAAAAACACGACGCTTCATCTGGCCTCCTTAGCCTCCAAGTGTAACACGAAACGGGAGATAAGGACAAGATAAGGCTTGACTACTCTGATAATAACCCTATAATAGAAGCCTTAGGGGGTAGGAATGATCAGAAGCTTTAACGGTAAGACGCCCAAGATAGCCAAATCAGCCTTCGTCAGCGAAGCCGCCTATGTTATCGGCGAGGTTGAAATTGGCGAAAGCTCCAGTGTTTGGCCCGGGGCGGTAATCAGAGGCGACCTCGCCAGTATCAAAATTGGTGGCAATACCACAATTCAGGACAACTCCGTGCTCCACAATGATGTCGACATTCCCCTGGAGATAGGCGATAACGTGGTCATCGGGCATAGTGTGGTGTTGCACGGGCTGAAAATTGGCAGCAACACACTCATTGGCAACAATGCCACGGTACTGGGTGAGTCTAAAATTGGCAACTTTTGTATCATTGCGGCTGGTTCTGTGGTAAGCCAACGTAGTGAAATCCCCGACAACTCAATGGTGGCTGGTGTTCCGGCCAAGATTAAAGGGCAGGTTTCCCAGGAGCAACGGCAGCAGTTAAAAGAATGGCCTCAAATCTACACTGAATTAACCAAGCGATATAAAGAGCAGGGACTCTAGCTGACCGGCAGGCTACATGCTCTCGGGCGCGGTCATCCCCATTAGGTGGAGGGTCTTAGCCAGGACCAGCTTGGCTGCCGCCACTAATTTGAGACGGGCTTTGGTTAATACCTCATCATCCCGAGAAACGACGCGGCACTGGGTGTAAAAGCTATGAAACACAGTTGCCAAATCCTGAGCATAATAGGTAAGATGGTGAGGCTCCAGAGTATGGGCTACTACCTCAACTATCTCCGGTAAAAGTAGCATCTTCCGTATCAAAGTCAGCTCAGGCTCAGTAGTCAGCCAAGCAACATCCCCATCCCCGTAGTCAATCCCCCTTTGCTGGGCTAAACGAAGGATACTGGCAATGCGAGCATGGGCATATTGAACATAGTAAACTGGATTGTCTACCGATTGTTTTTTAGCTAACTCCAGGTCGAAGTCCATCTGACTATCAGCCGAGCGGGATAAAAAGAAAAAGCGGCAGGCATCAGCCCCAACCTCCACGACTACTTCGCGCAAGGTAATGATGTCACCGCTGCGTTTAGAGATACGAACCAACTCATCACCACGACGCAGGGTAACCAGCTGAGAAATTATCACCTTCAGCCGCTCCGGAGCAATACCAAGGGCACCAACCACTACTTTCATCCGAGATACATGACCCTGGTGGTCAGCTCCCCAGATATTAATGACCTTATCAAACTTGCGCACCAAAAACTTGTCGTAGTGATAAGCAATATCAGAGGCGAAATAGGTAGGCGAACCATCGCCACGCACCACCACATTGTCCTTATCCTCACCCAGAGCTGTAGATACAAACCAGGTAGCTCCTTCCTTCTCACCTATATAGCCTCCCTGGCGTAGCCGTGACAATGCTGTCTGGTATTGCCCGCTATCATAAAGGCTCTGCTCACTGAACCAGACATCAAAAGTTACCCCTAATAATTCAAGGTCACTCCTGATTAGCTTTATCATCTGGTCTAAGCCGAGTTGCCCTAATTGCAACACTGCTTCCGCCTCAGGCAGAGCCAGAAACCTGTCTCCCGTCTCAGCAATAATCTCCTTAGCCAGGTCAACCATATAGCCACCAAGGTAACCGTTAGATGGCACCTCAGCCTCAATACCCAAACACTGCTGATAACGAGCATAGAGTGTGCGATAAAAGGCATCTATCTGACTGCCGGCATCATTGATATAATATTCTTTCTCCACCTTGTAGCCAGTAGCCGTAAGCACATTAGCCAGAGCGTCGCCCAGAATAGCACCACGACCATGCCCGACATGAAGCGGTCCGGTAGGATTGACACTAACAAACTCCAACTGCACCCGGCTGCCCTGTCCCAGGTCAACGTTGCCATAAGCATCACCAGCCGCTAATATGGAATCAACCTGCCCGGTCAACCAATCGGTCTTAAGGGTAAAGTTAATGAACCCCGGGGGTGCCACGGTAATGGTATCAATCTCAGGACTGGGAACGATAAGCCCGACCATATCCTCGGCGATAACTAAGGGGCTAACCCCGGTTGCCCGGGCTAACTTCAGGGGAAAACTTGAGGCATAATCTCCGTGTTCCGGGTTCTGGGGACGCTCTACGGCGACCTCAGGCAAGGCAACCGAAGGCAGCTTGCCCAATTGCTGGGCCTGGCTTGCCGCCTGCGTCAGCATCTCTATCAACTTTTGTTTAACCATTAAACCCGCTTCAGTCAGATTTTGAGATTATCCTGAGTTACCTTTTATGCCCAAATTATAGCACAGTTCTAATTGAAAGAGACAGCTCAAAATACCCTTACTTACAGGCTAGACAGGAAAAACCGAAGTTTCACATTGGTAAAGAGGGCTAACTCCAAACTCCGCTCCATTGTATTCTATCTTATTTATGTCACCTGCTCAATGGTGCGGATACAGGGTGGAATATCCTGCTGTTGGTTAGGTCATCCAGGAACTTTTTGAGCACAGATATGTATTTATCGGCTTCAGAGCGGTCGAATTTGACCACCTTATCAGCTATTTCCTGGCAATAATTGCACTGACTGCACCCGGATAGGCAATCCTGTTTCTTAAAGAAATCAATAAAACCTTCTAGAGCCTGGTTGTCAATGTAGACCCTTGGCGGCGAAGCCATTGTAGTGATTTGTGTGCTGGATAGATTTGACTTTGCGTTACTGGCCTTCGGGCTAAAGTTGTTTAAAATATCGTACAGGTTTCCTTGGTAATGAAGTGAGGAATATGCTGTAGCAGCATTTATAATCCACTTCGTAGGCATTGCTCTACCGCCGATTTTGAAGAAATCAATGCCCATTTCTTGATAAATATGTATGTCTTCAGGTCTTATCCAACGAGATTTAATAAATTGAGAGGTATCACTGATACTGCTCAAAGCACAGTGAAGTACACAGTAATCCATATAGAAGCCATTAAGCGGGTTGTAGCTTTGACTAGCATGCCCCAGGGTATTGTTGTGATAGTACTCGTAAGGACACTGATAGAGACAACTGGTGTTTGTCAGTACACCGAGCTCACAGTTTACCACACTTCTAATAGCCTTGAGTAGTTTGAAATCCCGGTTTATGTTGGAGTGCAGATTAATGGAGTCAGCTCCCAGAGATTCAAAAAACTTAGCCCGGGCTACGCTGTCTACATGAGCTATGGTTGATACCTCTACTCTAAGATGAGGAAACTGAGTCTTTATAAGCTCTAGCAAGTATGGGATAGCCACAATGACGCTATCCACCTCGGCATTGCTGAGCCACTCCAGGTGTCGGACTAATTCCCGATGAGTATCCTCCTGCCACTCCATGTTATTCATGCATGGAGCATTTAGAAGGTAATTAAAGGTTAAGCCTGCGGAATGAGCTAACCTGATATATTCTTCCGCCTGCTTTGTTGTTATTTGGGGGATGTCAGGTCCTGAGCCTCCACTGCCTATCATTGAGGTGGGCAAAACGCCATATATTTCAATATCTGCCTTAATCTGGCTTAGAGGAAGTATCAGTTCCCTGTCCCAGTTTGCGGGCACTAATAAATGCATATTTATTTCGCTTTATGGCTACAGTTTAAGCTTTGCGGCATAACATGTAGCCTTGTTAGTATATTTACACTTTGAGCCTGGTATCGGCAAGAACTCAAAGAATAATTTATAGCATAACATTCAGCCTTATAATATACTATGAAGGCAAGAAGTTTGTCAATAGGCGGAAAGAGGGAACCCCCTTGGTATTTAACTGTCTTTCTGTGAGGAGGTAATATGAATCTAAAACAGATACTGGAGATAACTGCCGGTGAAGTGTCGCCAAAAACGGCTATCGTTCTTGATTCCCAGAGGGTTACCTATAGGGAGTTAAGTGAAGCTTCAAACAGAATAGCCAATGCTCTTATAGGGCTGGGATTAGAAAAGGATGACCACGTAGCTATTTTAATGTCTCACAGTCCTGAGTGGGTTATCAATTATTTTGGAGTTATTAAAGCTGGTGGCGTAGCCGTGCTCCTTAGCTCTAGGCTCAAAGCACCTGAGCTTGATTCTTTATTGCGTGATTCCGATGCCAGAATCCTCATAACTGAAAAGAGATTTCCCCAGATGCTTTCGGCTGTTTTGCCCACCCTCCCCCAGCTAAAGCGGGTTCTGGAGGTTGATGGAGGCTCTTATAAAAAGATGGTAGCTAATAGTTCTGCCGCACCGCCTGATGTTGATATAGATGATGAGGATAAGGCTACTATCATATATACCTCAGGGGTGTTGGGGAGGCAAAAGGGGGTGGTGCATACTCATGCTTCCCTTCTGGGAACCCCCAACATAGTCTCCGCGGGTGTAGGGCGAGGTAGAGACGATGTGGTCATAGATACTGTTCCCTTCTTCTACCTTTTTGGATTGAGCGAAGTCCTGTTTGGTTCCATTATAAAAGGGGCCACGGTGGTAATAATCCCTCAATTCACCCCCAGAGTTGTTTTAAAGGCTATAGAGAAGGAAAGAGGCAGCATCCTTTTTGGAGTCCCAGCAATACATAACGCTCTAGCTATGCTGCGGGACGAGGTCATCAAGGGTTATGACCTTAGCTCATTGAGGGTGGCCTCTAGTGCTGGGGCGAAAACATCTCCTCGCCTGATGAAGATGCTGGAGGATAAGTTCGGCTTAACCTTCTGTGAGACATATGGTCTTTCGGAGCTTTCGGTTGTTTCTATGAGTACCATTGATGACCACAAACTGGGGACGGTGGGCAAGCCAATTTGTAACCTTAAGATAGTAGATGACAGTGGTGCAGAAGTGACTGTGGGTGAGATAGGCGAGGCTCTGTTCAAAGCTCCCTGGATGATGAAGGAATACTATAAGGCGCCTGACCTTACGGCTCAGGTCATTAAAGATGGCTGGTTTCACACCGGAGACCTGGTCAGGATGGATGAAGATGGTTACCTTGAGTATGTGGAGAAGAAATCGTTCATAATAGTGACCCCGTCAGGGCTAAAAATTTCCCCCTGGGAGGTTGAGGATGTGCTTTTGAGGCATCCCGGTATTGCTGAAGCCGCCTATGTGGGGGTTGGAGATGCATGCAGTGGGCTGGTGCCCACGGCTTTTATAGTCCTTAAAGAAGGGCAAAGTGTTACCACAGAGGAGATAGCCAATTTTTGTCGCCAGAACCTAGCTGACTTTAAGTTGCCCAAGAGATTTAAGTTTGTGGATAGTATACCCAAGACTGGCTCAGGGAAGCTTAACAGACAACAACTCAAACGCCCTTAGCCATATACTAGATAAGGAAACCCGAAGTTTTATACAGGTAAAAAGGGCTATCTTTAACTTTAGTTAGCCTTTAAACGAGAAATCCTTAACCAAAGTTTGCCTTGCTGTTTGCCACTTGGCGCCTTGAGAATAGATATCCTGACCAAAGATTAACCGAACATAGCTAAAAGGTGATACCAATTTGAAATGCCCGGTTAATTCCTCCTTAGTCGGGGCCCTGAGGCAGCTTAGAATACCCCCATTCATCAAGAAAACATCAGGATAGATTAGCCAGGTAGTAAGTGTTGTCCAGAATTTGAACCAAAAACAGTTACGGTCATCCATCTCAACAGTTATCGGGGATAATCGCCGGCATATATCTACCAAACGAGCCTTATCGGCCGAGCTTAAATGGTGAGAAACTCTAGCATGCCAGGCAACATCCATTTTACCGGGTGACAGATGCTTATCTAGAGTCAGTATATCTCCACACCACACGGCTACCACCTTCTTAGAGGTAGTGCTGGCTTCTCGACGAAGGGCATCTACTATCTCGTCGTTGAGTACGGGGAGTTCTTTAAAAACAATCTCCCCTTTCTGGTGTAAAGGCTGGAAGGCTTGCTTAGCTGCTTCCATAATGGCAGGAGAAATATCAATACCTACATAAACCAATAAAGCGTCTGGAAGTCTCTTAAAAACCTGACGCCCTAATTCTCCACCACCAAAACCCAAATCAAAGACAACAGTAGGCTCATCGTTATTTTTCATTTCCCTTATTTTTAGAATTATTTCACAAAGTTCTGTGATGAAAGCAGTAACCATTCTTCTACTGAACCTACTACTTTGGTATTTAATAAGTGCTTCGTGAGTCTTCCTCTGCCATTTTTTTAACGGTAAATCAGCCAGCTCAAGTATGCTTTCTCGAATTTTTCTAAGCTTCGGGGCTACATGAATTAACCAGTGAATAAAGCTAAATACAGAACGAGCTGCCTTAAAGAATCTAATATTAATCTCCGCTGCCTCTCTGTATTTAGGGTCAAGCTTTAATAATTCTAAATCAGAAATAACCTTTTGAATTTCTCTGGCTCGCTTAGTGACCATCAATTAGACACCAACCTCCAAACTGCACTAAATTATAGCATCAAGAACCCGGCGCTTGAAGCAGCCTTCTCTATCTCGCTCATACTGCCGAGAACTGCCTTAACGTATTAGGATGGCACGTGCCGGAGAGCCTTCAGCCCCTTTGATTTTCAGAGGCAGGCAGAACAGAGTGTATCTCCCCGGGGGGACTTCTCTAAGATTGACGCTCTCCAAAATCAGTATGTCATTTCCCAGGAGCTTATGATGAGCCGGAAAGTCCTGGGCGTCGTATCTGTCAATTGAACCATAGTCGATTCCAACCAGGCTTACCTTCTTCTCAACACAGAAGTCGGCGGCTTCAGGCAACATATAGACGAAGCTTTTAGAAAACACTCCGCTGGTGCATCGACCGCTTATGGAGTTATCCGTCTTGAATAACAGGGCATCGCCCGGTTTAAGGTCCAGGTTTTCCAATTCGGAGGGTCGAATCGCTTCCTTATCTTCAATAGTTACCACTTGTGCCGGAAGAATAAACCTCTGAATGGGATAGTCATCAATATGCTTCCCGCCGGGAATGAAATGGGCGGGAAAATCTATGTGCGTGCCTGAATGGGCACTCATCACTAACTTGGAAAGCTCAAAGGCTCCCCTACCCCTGGTTCTCCCTATCAGCTCCCTAGAAAATGGCGGGTGACCGGGATAATCAAACGATTCAGCGCCAAGCGAGACACTTATATCATAAACGGCTTCATATCTGTTCATCCCGTTTTAACCTCTTATATGCCCAATTATAGCACAAAGCTAACTATGAAGGACAACCTTTGGCGCTTTCTAAGAACCTCACCCCCTTAATCCCCCTCTCCTTCTTAAGGAGAGGGGGAGATATTAAAAGAGGGGCTTCGCCCCTCTTAGACGCCCCTTTGAAGAATGATTCTTGGCTCCCCTAACAAGTTAATAAACAGAACTTTCAGAGCGTTCTTCGAAATGCCCGACGCAAGAAAGAATAGACCTGTCATTACCTCAGAGCCAGAGACCTAATGCTTTGAGTATCAGGATAGTTGGCCGGTAAGGATTTGTTTCAAGCTCTGCGTCAAGCCAGGGTTCTTGTCCTTAAACAGATCGCTTGGCGGCTTTTCATCCGTAGGATACGTCCATTGAGGTGGAAGACTCTTAGATTGAGAATACCAAATGTAGCCACCAAACCTGTCCAGCACTATGCGACTAAAGAAAACGCAGAACCTTATTTCCTCAATTTTAGGGGATCGGGGGGCGCCTGCATGTCTGGCTATTACCGTCTCATTGGCAATCTTAAAAAATTGGCTGAGGTATTTTCTGGGTAACTTGAGCTTATCTCTCATTAAATTGCGTGCGCCTACTTTGGCTTCCTTAGAGAGGGACTGATTGATGGTCTCAAAGTAACTCTCAACCCATTCTGACGACCTAGCACAGAAAACAATAGCCTCTCGTGGAAAGGACAAAGCAATTGAATAGTCCAATAAAGCATAGCGATAGTATGGGTTACTGCTCGCGAGATGGGCATAAATCTCGCCCTTTTGAACGTGCTCAATCGTTATAGAAGGGGGTTCACTTTGAACCGCCAGATCCAGCCCCAGCTTTCCCAAGACATAATTCGCGCTGCCGCTCTCATCCCTAGGCTTGTCTTCAATCCATTGGATAGGCTCCAGGTCAAAAGGGTACTCGGTCTGGATAGTAAGAATCGCCAAGAGGGTTCTTAATGCTTGCCTCCCAATATCTAGACTGCGTAGCCACTCATCTGAAGTAGCATCAAATCCGATCCATACCATGTCATCCCGAAAATCAAGCTCATAGCCGTCCCCTGTAGTAATCTTTGCCTGCAAGCCAGCGAAGGACTGACTTGGTTTGAGACGATAGCTTACTATGAACCTCGACTTTTGTTGGTTCGGAATCTTTGCCATGAGATACTCCCCATTTAATGTGAGTTACCTAGCTCCATTCGGCACTTTGTAGCCAGACCCGGGCTAGTTCTTTGGCCAGAAGGTGATGCTCAGGGTTATCTAAAGAGGGGTCTGTTTGAAACAGCTTTATTGCCTCACTGCGCGCCAGCTCCAGTAGAGCCACATCAGACAGTTTAGCCATCTTCAGGTCAGGCAGTCCGCTCTGCCTGGTGCCAAAGAATTCGCCGGGACCCCGCAGTCTCAAGTCCTCTTCAGCCAAAGCAAAGCCGTCCTGAACCTTCTCTATAATGTCAAGTCGCTCTCTACCCACCTCGGAAGGGTTCAGAGCTAACAGCATGCAGTAGCTTTGTTCCTGTCCCCGTCCCACTCTGCCCCGGAACTGGTGCAGTTGCGACAGACCAAAACGGTCAGCACTCTCAATCAGCATTACCGTAGCGTTAGGCACATCTATACCAACCTCTACCACCGGGGTTGAAACCAAGATATCAAGCTCACCAGAGCGAAAGCGCCGCATCACCTTATCCTTCTCCGCCGACGACATACGCCCGTGAAGCAAGCCTAACCTCAGGTCAGGGAAGACCTCTTGAGATAAACGCTCATATTCAGCCACAGCCGCCCTAGCTTGAATAGCCTCTGACTCCTCAACCAGGGGGCAGATAATAAATGCCTGACGACCACCAGCCACCTGGCGACGCAGAAAGGCATAGCCGCTATCCCTCTGCCCCGGTTTAAGCCACTTCGTCTTCACTACCTGTCTCCCCGGAGGCAGCTGGTCGATAACCGACAAATCAAGGTCGCCATATAAGGTCAGGGCTAGAGTTCGCGGGATAGGTGTCGCCGTCATTACCAACACATGGGGGTTAAACCCCTTCTGCCGTAGTGCTGAACGTTGGGTAACCCCAAATCGGTGCTGCTCATCAACCACAGCTAACCCCAACCGGTGGAATTCCACCCCCTTCTGAATCAGAGCATGAGTCCCGATAACAATATCTATATCTCCATCCAGAATGCGCTGCTGGAGCTTCTGCTTTCTGACCTGGTTAATGTCACCAATAAGTAATGCCACAGTAAGCGGACGGGATAGAAACCCAGAATAACTACGGAGGTAATCCTCCTCCCCCTCCTGATGTCCTACTCTGGATAGGAGCTGACAGATGGTAGTAAAATGCTGCTCAGCCAAAATTTCAGTAGGCGCCATAAATGCCCCTTGATAGCCATTGGCTGCCGCCATAAGCAAAGCGGCGGTAGCTACTACCGTCTTCCCACTGCCTACCTCCCCCTGCAATAATCGGGACATTGGTCGTGGTTTCTGTAAATCAGCCAGTAACTCATCAAGTACCCTTAGTTGAGCCGGGGTTAGCTCAAAGACTAAAGACTTTATAAAGGTGTCCAGCACCGGTTTCTGAGCAGTAAAGGGGCTACCCGGCTGGCTCTCCTGCCAATCGCGCTTTTTGCTCAGCACGCCCAACTGGAGGAGAAAGAGCTCGTCAAAAGCCAGGCGAACCCGTGCCTGAGCCTTTATGGCTTCATCATCGGGATAGTGGGCGTGGTTGATAGCCTGGGATAGCGGCAAAAGGTTACACCGCTTGGTCAACTCCGGGGGCAAAAAATCCTCCACCTGCCATGCCCACTGGTCTATAACCCCTTTCACCAATTTTCTTACCTGGCGAGGGCGCAATCCCCGAGTAAGGGGGTAGAGGGGAACCAAACGCCCGGTGTGAATCAAGTCCTCATCCCCAACCAGCTCCCACTCTGGAGATTCAAACACATGTCGTCCATTAAACAAGCTTACCCGGCCGCTAATAACTACTCGCATATTAGTAGTGAGTTTTTTAGCCAGGTAGGGATTATTAAACCATACTACCCTGACATTACCGGTTTCATCACCAACAATAGCCTCAGTACTCCGCCTACCACCCAGCTTGACCTCCTGGGCCTGCCACACATTGGCAATAATAGTCTGCTCCTCACCCTCAGTAAGCTGCGAGATAGATTTCCGCTGGCTATAGTCAAGGTGACGGTGGGGGAAGAAATAGAGCAAGTCCCGAACCGTCTTCACCCCCAACCTATTAAACCTCGCCGCCAGGCTGGAACTAATGCCTCTTATCGTAGTAATGGGTGAATCAATAGATTGACTAAACACTGTCCTTGGCTCTCTGGCTCCTGAAGATGGACGACTAGCTATTGGCGCCAATCTAGCCTCACCCTTTTCTCCTTCCCCACGCTCTACCTCGGCTAAAAAGTCAAGCACACCCTTTACCCACTGTTTACGCTGCTGTTTAGTCAAAGAGGCATAATTAGAGTTAGCCAGGTGAAGTTTATGAAAATGATTCAGGAGCCGAGGACTGGTTGACGACTCTACAGCTTGACCGGCCCACTGGTGGAGGAATCTATCCAAACCACCAATTACCGCTAAATCTAGATAACCCTTGTTGTGCTCAAGCTCAAGAATCTTACGCAGAGGCTCGACATTTAACGGCAAACCTTACCTCCGCTGACCTCGGCCAATAGCTGAGGACGAAGAAAGCTCAACTTTGACCTGTAAAGAAGGCAAGGGAAATCTCTGGTTCAAGACTCCTTGCCCTTACTCTACAGAAACAATATAGTGATAGTGAGGTTGACCACCCCGAACTAGCTCAACCTGCAGTTGAGGGTGCTGCTCACGAATACTGAGAATAACCTGTTCAACCTCAGTCCGTTCGGCATCGGCTCGGTAGTAAATAGTGATTACCTCGGCTTCATCCAAGTCCAGCTTGGCTAACACCTCACCCAGAACATCAGTATTACTATCACCCACAACTACCAAGTCACCGTCCAGAAAGCCAATAGCCTGCTTCTTCTTAATATTCAACCCACCTAGCTGGGCAGCTCGTACGGCTCGAGTAATGGCAATAGACCTTACTGCTGATTTTGCCCGGTTCATAGCCTCAGCGTTTGTTGCCAAGTCGGCCTCACTGTTAAAAGCTAAAAGGGCAGCTACCCCCTGGGGAATTGTCTCCGTAGCCACTACCTCAATGACCTTAGTCGTCAAGGACTGGACTTGATTAACCGAAGGCACTACATTTTTGTTATTGGGCAAAATAATAACTTTGTCCGAAGCTACTAAGTTTACCGCCTGGAGCAAATCCTTGGTACTTGGGTTCATTGTTTGTCCACCGGGAACAATAGCTGTCACTCCCAAGCTAGTAAAAACATCAGCCAGCCCATCCCCTGAGACCACAGCCACAATAGCTATCTCAGCCGTGGGCATTTTCTCCTTCTGCATCTTGAGGTAATCTTCGTGCTGCTCATCCATATTCCGAATACTTACCTGATGCACGGTGCCCAATAAGGTAGCGTAGTGAAGGATATTGCCCGGGTATAAGGTATGGATATGAACCCTAACTGTAGATTCATCACCGACTACAATTAGAGACTCTCCTTTCCTCTTCAGTTTCATCCTCAGTCTCTCCGGGTCAAGCCCCTCTCCTTTAAGCAGAAACTCAGTGCAGTATCCATAGGGCTCCTCATCTGCTGCCACCATTTGCGGTGTCCTGACAGCTCCCGGTGTAGTACTGGCAATCATATAAGGCTTACGGAACTGCATCTCCTCCACCTCACCCTTAAGGTAGTGGAGGGCACCCTCCAGGATGGTGTACAGACCTTGGCCACCAGCATCTACTACCCCAGCCTCTTTCAGTACATCCAATAGATTAGGGGTGTTAGCCACCGACTTACTGGCAGCATCAATCGTAGTCTCCATAACCGATATTATGTCATTGCTGTCGGTAGCCGCCTGCGCCTCAGCCGCTGAAGCTGCTTCCCTGATTACAGTAAGAATAGTCCCCTCTACAGGATTGTTTATCCCCTTATAAGCCATAGCTGATGCCAGTAGTAAAGCCTCAGCCAGGTCCCTGCCGGTAAATGATTCCTTCTCGGCTAAACCGTGCGCCAAACCGTGCCAAATCTGCGACAGGATTACTCCACTATTACCCCGAGCCCCCATCAGTGCTCCTTTGGCTACAGCCTGAGCTACGGCTGAAGCACTACGGTCAGGAGCCCGGTAGGCTTCCTCAAGGGTGGAACGCATAGTAAGCAGCATATTAGTCCCGGTATCACCATCAGGTACCGGGAAGACATTCAAAGCATCAATATCTGAAGCACTCTTCTCCAACCAGTCGGTGGCAACAACCAGCATATCCCTTAGCTCTTGCCCACTAAGAGAACTAACTTGCTTCATTTTAGGCTCTCCTTACCCCGAAATTATTTATCCACCTTCTATCTCCCCCTTTATCAAGGGGAAGATTAATTTCTATAAATAGCCTTGCCGGGCAAAATCCCCCCTCATCCACGAGCCACCCTTGCCCAACTGGCTCAGCTATGATAACATTATAATGATTAACATTATAATGACAACGTAGTATTAAGGTAATACAATTTTACACCAAACTTATTCAATAGTAAAGGGGTTGTTATATTAATTATGAAATGTGATTTATGTGGAAAATCACTCCAATTTGGTCACAATGTAAGCCACTCTAAACACCGTACCAATCGTCGCTGGGTACCCAATATTCACCCGGTTACTGTCGTCATAGATGGTCAGCCCAAACGACTCAACCTGTGCACCCGATGCCTCCGCAATCAGCATAAGACCACTAAAAAAGCCGCTTCTAGTTCAAGCTAGCCCGTATCTTGTCCAGGGCTTCTTTTACTGTTTGTTGTGAATTAAACACCGCTGCCCCAGCCACCAGCACCCTGGCTCCCGCCGTTACTACCCTGGGAGCAACTTCAGCATTGATACCCCCGTCCACCTCCAGCTCGGCAGCCAAATCCCTTTTGTCCAGCTCAGCCCGTAAACGGGCTATCTTATCCAGCATCGGCTCAATGAAAGCCTGCCCACCAAAGCCGGGATTAACCGTCATGACCAGGACTAAATCTAGCGAAGGGAGAATCTCCTCAAGGGCATCAATGGGTGTACCCGGGTTGAGGGCAACCCCCGCCTTAACCCCCAGTCCCTTGATTGTTTGCACTAGCCGGTGAATATGGGGGCAACCTTCTATATGAACGGTAATAATATCGGCTCCAGCGTCAACAAATTGATTAATCTGGAGCTCAGGAGCCTCAATCATAAGGTGGACATCCAGAGGCAGATTTGTCCAAGGACGAATCGCGGCTACCACTGGAGCGCCGATGGTTATCTGGGGCACAAAATGCCCGTCCATAACATCAACATGAATATAGTCAGCACCAGCCTTGGTAGCTTCAGCTACCTGCTCGCCAAGGCGACCGAAATCAGCCGAGAGAATAGACGGGGCAAGCTTAACTTTAGGAATAGTTTTCAACCTTTAGGTCCTCCCAGTAATTTTTTGGCAGCAGCTAGTGCCCGGTCGACCTGCTTGGGTCCCGTGCCACCAATAACATCCCTAGCCGCTACCGATGACTCTAGGCTAATGGAGTAAACATCCTCGCCAAATAAGGGGGAAAACTCCTTATATTCACCGGGGCTAAGTTCACTAAACGATTTGCCCTTTTCCATAGCATAGCTTACTAACCTGGCCACTATCTGGTGAGCCGTGCGGAAGGCTTCCCCCTTCTTGACCAAATAGTCAGCCAGGTCGGTAGCCAGAATATACCCCTGCCTAGCCGCCTGTTCAGTATTCTCGGCTTTAACCCGCAGGGTTTTAACCATGCCGGTAAACACGCCTAAGGTAGATAGCAGGGTGTCTACAGTATCAAAGAAACCTTCTTTATCCTCCTGCATATCTCTATTATAGGCTAGGGGAAGAGCTTTCATAGTAACCAGCCAAGCCATAAGCCGGCCATAGACCCGCCCCGTCTTACCCCGAACTAGCTCGGCTACGTCAGGGTTTTTCTTCTGGGGCATAATGCTTGAGCCGGTAGTATAAGCCTCATCAAGCTCAATAAAGTTAAACTCGGCTGAAGACCACAGAATAATCTCTTCGGCTAATCGGGAGAGGTGCATCATACACAGGCTAGCCGCCGCTTCATACTCCAGGACAAAATCTCTATCAGAGACAGCATCAATACTATTCTGGCTTATCTGGCTAAAGCCCAGCTCACGGGCTAAGAAATCCCGGTCGATATTATAGGCTACGCCAGCTATAGCGCCGCTACCCAGGGGCATAACATCAGTCCGCCTCAGGCAGTCGTTAAATCGGTCAATATCCCGCTGGAGCATCTCAAAATAGGCTAAAAGGTGATGAGCCAGCAATACTGGCTGGGCTGGTTGGAGGTGGGTATATCCCGGCATAATTACCCCTTTATTAGCTTCAGCCAGGCTAATTAGAGCCTGCTGGAACTCCTTCAACTTAACTATAGTCTCAGATATTGCCTCCTTGGTAAAAAGACGCAAGTCCAGAGCCACCTGGTCATTTCTAGACCGCGCGGTGTGGAGCTTGCCCCCCACCTCGCCCACTTTCTCCAGCAACCTAGCCTCAATACTCATATGGATGTCTTCCAGCTCAGGCTTAAACTGAAATTTACCCTGCTCTATCTCCTCTCTAATAGCAGCCAAGCCGTTAATAATAGTTTCAGCCTCTTTCTCTGAAATTATACCCTGTTTGGCCAGCATCTTGGTATGAGCAATACTACCAGCAATGTCGTGGCGATATAACCTCCGGTCAAAGGAGATAGAGGCGGTATATTCGGTTACCGATTTATCGGCTGCCTTACGAAAACGACCACGAATATGGCTCATTTACATTTTTCCTTCTTGAATTTTCAGCTAATACCTAGCCCCACCGAATCCTTCGGTAACCAAGCCTCCCTGGTTTATCCACTCATCCATGCCACTCCACTTAAAGGGGCCATATAAGCCCTGAGCAATATCCAGTATATCCCTTTGGACTCCACCAAGCACCATAGAAAGTATCTTATAATCTCTCATATATTTCTCCACATGATAATCGTAAGCATATCCATAACTGCCCATTAGTTCCATTCCTTTGTTTACGCAAAACTTACAAGCCTCACCTGCAAGCCACCGTGATGCTGTAAACTTCGCTACCATGTCATGGGAGTCATGTGAACCATATATGTCTGGATGGGCGGCCTGCCACGAGACCATTAACATATAGTTCCTGGCTGCCTCAATCCTCGCAGCCATCTCGCCAAGGATGTGGGCAAAAAGGGAACGTTCCCTAACCGGCACCCCGGCTATGTCTCTGCCTCCTGTCCAATCCAGAGCTATCTTAAGCACCGCTTCAGCCATTCCAATCATCCTGGCCCCAATTCCAACTCTTCCCGTGCCAATAACTTCGCCTCTGATTATCTTTCCACCCAAACCAGGCTGATCCAAACCATGCACATACCTCTTGGGGACTCTCACATCATCATACCAAATCTCAACGTTCTCATCCCCCCAGCAAATTCCCATTTTTTCATAAGGGGGTGAAAAACTTAGACCCTTGGCATCAGGTGGAACGTATACTATGTCGGCCGCCTCTGAGCCTTTTGTTGGATCACGAGTTACTATGGTCCAATATCCTAAATGACCTTTTATGTCGTCAGTTTGGAAACGTGCCAATGGTCCCCCAGTACCCGGCCAAATCTTATGACCAGTAATTATGGCTTCATCACCTTCGATCTTTAATCGTGTTCTAATAGTTCTAAGGTCGAATGCCGGATCTTCAATATTTACAGAGCCAGCCGGTTCACTTATAGCCACACATCCTATCCATGCGTCATCGGTGCCTACGATGTAAGGAGCAAATTCCTCCAATAAGTCATCCCTCTTGGCGGCTAACATAAACGAAACTGGCCAGTGTATATGCATGACATCCATGGCTAATCCTACCTCACCCCTGGCAAGCTCCTCATAAACCATATTTCTGAGAACCATGGATCGTCCCAGCCCTCCCAACCTCTCTGGATAGCTGGTCTTGGTCAGGCCTAGCTTTACACATTCCTTGTAAAGTCTGTTTCTAGTCTCTGTTCCCAGTTTCTCATCCCTGTGCCAGCCTCCCTCGCAATTGTGTCTCTCCGGATATATTTTCTCGTCTACAAACCTTGCCACTTCCATAGTGATGTCTATATCTTCATCTGTACAGAAGCATTTAGGATATTTATACCTAGGGTCTAGCAGCTTATAATAGCCTTGTCCTAGTTGCATTGTAACCCTCCCTTTTTCTTAATATGGTATTACAAAGTATCATCCAAGTGGCTACTTGTCAACAAACTGTAGGCCAACAAAATTGGTGCTATTGGCTAACATCAATACCCTTGTTTTTGTCTATTTTTTGCACCTGAGTTTGAGTTCTAGCCGGCAGCCCCCAAATGTGAATGAAGCCCGGGGAGGCACTCTGGTCAAACTCATCAGCCTTGTCGTAGGTAGCCAGACCATAGCTATATAGCGAAAACGGTGACTTCCGCCCGACTACTCTTGAGCTCCCCTTAAATAGTTTTAACCGCACGGCTCCGGTAACAAAGCGCTGTGAGCTTTTAACGTAGGCAGCCAGGTCTTGATGCAGTGCGGTGAACCACAGACCATTATAGATGAGGTCGGCGTACTCCTGGGCTACCTTTTGCTTAAAACGCAGTTGGGGCTTTGACAGGGTCATCGCCTCCAGCGCCTGATGCGCCTGAAGTAATACTGTTGCCGCCGGCGCTTCATAAATCTCCCTTGATTTTATCCCCACCAGCCGGTTCTCCACATGGTCAATCCTGCCCACCCCGTGCCTGCCGGCTAGTTCATTTAGCCGCCGAATCAAGCTAACGCCATCCAGTTGCTGTCCGTCAACAGTAACCGGGACACCCTTTTCCCAGCCAATCTCCACATACTCTAGCTTATCTGGAGTCTCCCCCGCTGACCTTGTCCAGGTAAACACCTCCTCCGGTGCCTCAACCCAGGGGTCCTCAAGAACCCCGCACTCAATACTCCTCCCCCACAGGTTCTCATCAATGGAATAGGGGCTGGCAGCCGTAACCGGTACCGGAATACCATAACGCTGAGCATAGTCAATAGTTTGTTCCCGGGTCATGCCCCATTCCCTAGCTGGAGCAATAATTTTAAGCCCTGGCGCCAGAGCATTAATGCTTACCTCAAACCTCACCTGGTCATTCCCCTTGCCGGTGCAACCGTGAGCTACGGTTGACGCTCCTTCCTCCTGAGCTGTAGCCACCAGTAGCTTAGCCATCAAGGGACGAGCTAAGGCGGTAGCCAAGGGATATTCTCCCTCGTAAAGGGCATCTGCCTGCAAGGCGAGAAAAACATACTCATTAACAAATGAATCCTTAGTATCTACCACTAACGCCTTTATGGCACCGACATCAAGTGCCTTCTGGCGAATAGCCGAGAAATCACGCTCATTGCCGACATCAACAGTAAGGGCAATAACATCCAGGTTATACTTCTCTTTTATCCATTTGATGGCTACCGAGGTATCTAACCCACCACTGTAAGCCAATACTACTTTGTCCGACATACTAAACCTCCCCTAAATTGATAAAGAACCAGACTGGCTAACATTCATGCACCGGCGCTCCTATTTAGTTAATAGTGGATAATGCCTTATCTAAAATACCTAACGCCTCATCAACCTCCTGGTTACCAATAATAAGAGGAGGCATAAAACGCAAGGCATTGGGCTTCAGTTGGTTAACCAATAAACCTCTATCAAGGCAAGCCATTACCACCGACTGGGCAATATCGCTATTAAACTCAATCGCCAGTAATAACCCACGCCCCCGGACATCAGTGATAAACTGGAATTTCGGCTTCAACTTTTCCAACCCCGAAGCAAGATACCGCCCCACTCTCTTAACCTTCCCGGCAACATCATTATCAATAATAAACTTCAGGGTAGCATAACCGGCAGCGCAGGCTACGGGATTGCCACCGAAGGTAGAGCCATGCTCCCCGGGAGTAAATACGGAGGCTTTATCCTTAGCCAAGATAGCCCCGATGGGTATGCCACTAGCTAGACCCTTAGCCAATGTCATTATATCAGGTTCAATGCCATACTGCTCATAGGCAAAAAGCGTTCCCAATCGCCCCATACCGGTTTGAATTTCATCTAAAATAAGTAGAATACCCTTTCGGTCACACCACCTCCGCACCGAGGTTAAATAATTGTCATCAGGCAGGTTAACTCCCCCCTCCCCCTGCACCGGTTCTAACATCACGGCACAGGTTTGACTGGTAGTAGCTGCCTTTATGGCGTCAACGTTATTATACTCCACATTTACAAAACCAGCCGGCAAGGGAAGATAGGGCTGCTGAAACTTAGCCTGACCGGTAGCTGCCACCATGGCTAGAGTGCGACCATGAAAGGAATCGGTGGTGGTAATAACCTCGTCGGCTCCATTCAGATAGAGTTTGCCATACCGTCGGGCTAGCTTGACTGCCCCCTCATTAGCCTCAGCGCCACTATTGCTGAAAAAGACCTTATCTAAACAGCTATTCTGAACTAAAAGCTCGGCCAGGCGAATTTGAGGGACGGTGTAGAACTGGTTTGACGCCTGAATAAGTATCTGCACCTGCTCCGTCACCGCCTTAACCACCACCGGATGACAGTGCCCCAGACTATCAACTGCCCAACCACCGACAAAGTCAAGATACTCCCGACCAGCCTCATCCCATACCCGCGCCCCCTGCCCTCTAACCAGGGTTACCGGTATCCGCTTTACCGTCGGCATAAAGTATTTTTGCTCAAGCTCCTGCCAATGATTCATTTTCACTCCCTATTTGATGATATTGTTTAATAACCCCTTCCCCCTTTATCCCCCTTCCCCTTGATAAGGGGAAGGGGGAAGATATTTTCTATAGAGGGGCTTCGCCCCTCTTAAACTCCCTCTTTCTTACTACTTCAAAACAAGGAGAGGGGGAAGTATAGGTTTTGAAGGGCTTCGCCCTTCAATCTACCCTTGGTAAATGCTGTATGGTTGTGCCACCAGCGCCCCCCTCAATCTCCCCGAGTAAAGCATGCGGCTGCCTACCATCTATGATGCGGGTAATTAAAGTGTTAGATAAAGCCCTCAGGCAGGCTTTAATCTTGGGCATCATCCCCTCCGAAGCTACGCCTGAAGCCATTAACGCCTCGGCTTCACTGGATGACAAATGAGGTAACAGCTTGCCTGATTGGTCACAGACGCCAGCAACATCAGTTAAAAAGATGAGCCTTTCTGCACCAATGACAGCCGCGATTTCGCCAGCTACCGCATCAGCATTAATGTTAAGTATCCGTGTTGCTTCGTCTGGTTTATCCAACGAATTGAGGCTAAGGGGGGCGACTACTGGAATATAGCCTGATTGTAATAGAGTCTCTAGTGGGGCCAGATTTACTTTCACCACGGCTCCAACATAGCCTAGCTCTATATCCTTAACCCTGCCCTGAATAAGGGCGCCATCCACTCCGCTAATACCTATGGCTCGTCCCCCCAGGCTATTAATACTGGCTACAATCTGCTTGTTGACCAACCCGGACAGGACAGCAGTTACCACCTCAAGCGCCGTCTTATCAGTTACCCGCTCACCGTGGACAAATCGGGTGGAAATCCCCTGCTTCTGGAGCCACTCGGTTATCAGCTTACCACCACCATGGACTACCACCAATGATTTGCCCTTTTGCTGGAGGGTAACTATGTCCTCAATAGTGGTGTCATGACTACCTAAGGTAGCACCGCCGAGCTTAACCACGATAACTTTATTCAATCCTGCCAACCCCATCCCCCTTTATCCCCCTTCCCCTAATTAAGGGATATATATTCCTTGCATGAAGGGGGAAGATATTTTCTATAGAGGGGCTTTTTACCCCACAAAAACAAAGTTTTTGTGGGGGCCCCGTATTCGCCCCTCTATAACTCCCTTAATTTCCTCTGTATCTCGTCTTCCCTCTAATCTCCCCTGGCTTCGACCTTTTCTTTCCCCCAACAAATAGTTTCTCAGGTCATGTACTGACTGTTAATAGTTACATATTCCTCAGACAGGTCACAACCCCAGGCGGTAGCTGTAGCCGTGCCCAGGTTAAGCTGCAAGTTTATCGGCACCTGGCTACTACGCAATAAATTTACCAACTCTTGGTTATCAAAAGATAATGGGCAGCCAGCCTTTACCACACAGATACTACCGATATGGAGGTCAATCTTTGACTCCACTATCTCCACGCCACTCTGCCCTACCGCCGACATAATCCGTCCCCAGTTAGGGTCGCCACCATGTATTGCCGCCTTCACCAGAGGTGAACTGACTACTGCCCTGGCAGCTAACCTAGCCTTAGCCACACTGGGTGCCCCGCTAACGGTAACCTCAATAAGCTTCGTTGCCCCCTCACCATCACGGACAACACATTTAGCCAGATAGATACAGAGCTGGTCAAGGGCTTGCTGAAAAGCATCAGCCTGCCGACTCCTTGGTGAAATGGGCTTATTGCCCGCCAGCCCATTAGCCATTATTAGCATCATATCGTTAGGACTGGTATCCCCATCAATTGAAATCATATTAAAGGAAACACCAGCCGCTTTTCGCAGCGCCAACCTGAGAAAATCTATATCCACAGCAGCATCGGTAGTCAGGAAACAAAGCAAAGTAGCCAGATTAGGATGAATCATCCCCGAGCCTTTGGCTACGCCACCAATAATAAACCTGGTGTCGCCAACCCTGCCAGCTACGGCTGCTTCCTTAGGCACGGTATCGGTGGTCATCATTGCCCTTGCCAGCTTGCGACCGCCGTCCATAGAAATAACAACCCGTTTTATGCCGGTTCTTATCAGCTCCATCGGTAATCGTTGCCCAATCACCCCAGTGCTAGCCACCAGAACATCCTCAGGTGATACCCCGATATTCTCAGCGGCTAGCTCTGCCATCTGGGCAGCATCGGCAAGCCCCGGCTCGCCGGTACAGGCATTGGCACAGCCACTATTTACCACCACCGCCGAAGCCCTCCCCGACTGTAAACACCGCTGGGATGAAATTACGGGGGCTGCCTTAATCCGGTTGGTAGTAAATAAAGCCGTAGCCGCACACGGCACCTCAGAAAAGAGAATGCCCAGGTCTAAAACATCATCGGCTTTCCTCTTTATCCCGGCGTAGGTGGCTCCAGCCTGAAACCCCCGAGGGGAGGTAACACTACCCGAGGTAATAAATTCAATCTTGGCTTCCACTACATAAAATATATCATAGCCAGTGTAGCTAGGGCAATAAAGATAGTATCCGTGGGCAGTAGTATAAACTATCAAGGCACTTCTGGGGACGAGATAAAATGTAGACTATTTACCAGCGTGGCTTACCTTACGCTATTCACCCTTCTTTGGCGTCTCGGTTTTGGTCCGTCTTTTTCTGGGCTTCCAGCCGAGCACCACAAGTAGCTCCCCCACAGCAGCGTCACTCACCTCACCCCCAAGCGGCATGTCGGGGTGTATTTTATACTGATTCTTTCGGCCAACTTTGGTCTTGGTAATGTAGCCCGCTTCTTCAAGATCCCTGATTAGCTTGTGAGCTGCTCTTTCAGTTATGCCAACAGCGTCGCCAATTTCTCTAGCTGTGCTTCGGGGATGTTTGGCTATGGCTACTAGCACAAGTCCGTGATTGGTAAAGAAAGACCACTCGGGCATTTTCAAAAATTCCCTTAAAAAATATTTATAAAACCCTCAAAAGGGCTTGACAATAGCCATTAATCATGTATAATAATAGTTGAAATATTTTTCATCTTTATTTTATGATGTAATTATAATCTAGTATACTTAGTATAGTAATGTATTTCTTGCTATATTGTTCTTCAATGATGTTTAAAACAGTTTCGCACAAAAGGACGTGGTTGTCAAGCTTTGAAGTTTACACAAGATTAAAAGAAACGGGGGGAATCAGCGGATGTTGCAGTATGTCATTTACTTTATTGCCGGTGGTGCTTTAGCCGCATTAGTGGCTTATTTCGCCGGTCGTGGGAATCCTTTGTTGACAGCCCTAGTGGGCAGTATTCCCGTAATGTTTTTGTTAAATTTTTACTTAGTCTACCGAGCTACAGGAGTATCCAGTAGCCTCGCCTATAGCAAGGGCGTTCTTTTGATGGTGCCGGCATTCGTTATATTTGTCATGGTGACTATGTGGTTGTTGCCACGGCTGGGGATGCCAAAAGCTTTACTGCCAGGATTGACAGTGTATCCGGTGCTGGCACTAATTAGCCAGTCAAGGAAACGCAGGCTGCTAAAAAGAACGGAGAATAACGATAATCCCAAAAATAAGCAAGAAAAGGAGGGGATAACAGATGAAAGGTAAACCTGGTAAGCCAGGCCCAAAGAAGTAAATACTAGTAACTAAGGAGAGCGGGGACGGAGGAGCTTCTATCCTCTGGTAATATGAGATTAGGAGCTCTTCCGTGTTTATCTCTTCATATTCTACCATTGAACCAACATCGGCGCCAAGACACGGACGTAGTTGTCCGCGCCCATCGTTGGGATAACACCCAGGCTTGATAGATTGGTGACCTCACCCCCTTTATCCCCCTCTCCATAATTAGGGAGATGTATTCTTAGCATGAGGGGGACATATTTTTGAAGAGGGGCTTCGCCCCTCTTATACGCCCTAAAATACTGGGGGAGTTTAGAGGGGGCACCAGCCCCCCTCTTTCTATTATCTCCCCTTCCCCTTGTTAAGGGGAAGGGGATAAAGGGGATAGGGTTACCTAATTATTATAAGGAGAGAGGAAATTTTAGTTTTTGAGGGGCTACGCCCCTTTAACCTTCTCCGATAAATAACCTTTATAGCCAGGGACGGCATCCCGTAGTATAATACTTAAAGACAACTAGCCAGCAACATAATAGAAGGAGATACAGTAATGGAATTAAAGACGGTATATTTTGAAAAGCCAGGGAGCGAGAATACTGAAGTGGTACTACGCATCACCCGACAGCGAGCCGAGGAACTAGGTATCAAGAATATAGTGGTGGCATCAACCAGAGGTGATACCGCAGTCAAGGCTATGGATGCCCTTAAAGGATTGAGGGTTATCGTGGTCAGTCACGTTACTGGCCTGCGTGAACCCAACATTCAGGAATTCACTGAGGAGAATAGGAAAATAGTTGAAGGCAAAGGGGGCGCTATAGTGATTACCACCCACGCCTTTGCTGGGGTCAGCCGGGCTCTGCGCCTGAAATTTGAAACCATGGCTATCGGGGAAATAATTGCCAATACCCTGCGTATCTTTGGTGAGGGGATGAAGGCTGCCTGTGAGATAGCCCTGATGGCGGCTGATAGTGGGCTGGTGCGTACCGATGAGGATATTATTGCTATTGCCGGCACCAGCCGAGGTGTTGATACCGCCATTGTGCTCAGACCGGTCAACGCCCACAACTTCTTTGACCTCAAGATTAAAGAGATTCTGTGCAAACCCCACTTCTAAATACCTACCGCTTGAAATCTATGGGCAGCCAGTGTAAACTTACCTTTTGACTGATGAAGATTGTACGTTTTGCCGTTGATAAGAAGGCTAAATACGGCATACTCAATGATGAATCTATCCAAGTCATTGAGGACAAGCCCTTCCGCTACCTTAAAGTCTCCGACCATTACTACCAGCTAAGCGAGGTCAGACTTCTACCACCATGTCTCCCTTCCAAAATAATCGCCTTAGGTCTTAATTATCATAGCCACGCTAAAGAGCTTAATGCCCGTCTGCCTGATGCGCCTTTAACCTTCCTGAAACCATCGACAACGGTGATAGGACCTGAGGATAATATTATCTATCCCTCGGCCTCAGCTAGGGTTGATTACGAAGGCGAGCTCGGGGTAGTGATTAAGAAACCAGCCTGGCGAGTATCAGTAGGTGATGCCCTGGGCTATGTCCTGGGCTATACCTGCTTTAACGATGTTACCGCCCGTGACCTGCAAGCTAAGAACGGGCAGTGGACTAGAGCCAAAGGTTTTAATACCTTTGCTGCCATTGGACCGTGTATTGAGACTGAACTCGACCCGGGCAATGTTACTCTGGAAACCTATTTAAATGGCAAGCTCAAGCAGCACGGTAATACTTCCGACCTCATCTATTCCGTCCCCGAGCTGATAAACTTCATATCTCATGTGATGAGCTTGCTGCCGGGTGATATTATCGCTACCGGCACCCCCAGCGGCATCGGTCCGATGTACCCCGGCGATACGATAGAGATAAAAATAGAGCCTATCGGCACCCTGAGAAACTATGTGGTCAGCGACAGCCAATAGGCTAAAAAGTGGCGTCAGTAACTGCGCAGGTATTCCAGCATCGGAACCCTCTTCCAGCGTGTTACCGGTCTTGTCTTCCAGACAGTCCTCTCTTTGGGGACATATCTAGACTTGGTTACCGTCTGATACTTAATAACCTCTCTCGTTTTTTCTACGTCTCTATAAGCGGTAACAGTTTTGGTTGGCGGAGTAATAGAATAGGTAAAGGAACTCAGAGCGGCACCATGATAAGATACGGTGAGCTTTCCTTCCTTACCGGCCGCGATATATTTTGACTTAGTTTCTGTGTCTTTTACCCCTCTCTCTAACGTAAAGTCAAATACAATAGTAAAGGTACCGCTTATTGAGTCGGTATTCTTGATATCTACCCGAACATAAAACCCTCCACCACCGAAATAGTTATATCCCTCTTCACCGGTTACCAAATAGTCAATGGGTACGGTCTCCTCGTAGGGCTCGGTCTCATAGTAGGTTTCAATGTCTACATACGGCTCCTCCACTGTATAGTCCTCAGTGACATAATAGGTTTCGGTAGTTGGATACTCCTCGCTAACGGTGTAAGATACCACCTGAACCGGAGCCAAACTGAAAACAAGCAGGAAGGCAAGCGCTGAACCGAGTCCGATAGCTAACGGTTTCCACCTTATAATCACTTCTTCCACATCTCCACCTCACACCTGTAGATAAAGTATACACCGCCATACTATAAAGTCAAGTATCCACTTAGCTGACCTTGTTCATCTCACCTGCCGGATTATAAACCCCACCCGCTTGACCCCCTCTCCATGATAAAGATATATATTCCTAATCATAAGAGGGAAGTTGTTTTTTAAGTGGCTCTGCCCCCGTTAGCCTTTATTCTCAGCGCAATAAGAGAGAACGACATTGATTTTTTGACTTTAATGCACTATTATCCAAGTGGTAGATATTTATGACGGGAAGTGTCTATTATGGCTAGCCCAACAAAGATAAAAGTACGTCCTATGAGTCTTGAAGACCTTGATACTATTTTTTTGATTGACCAGAAAATAAGGAAAGTGGGGAAAGCTATTACCTACGCCAATTTCACCACCGAACATATTTTTGCTATTGAGAGGAAGGAAAGGCTTCAGAAAAGACCAACTGGCTATATAGATTTGATTACGGGAGGCGTGGACAAGCTGCTTGAGCTTGGCTTTGTCGCTGAGATTAGGGGGCGCGTTCGCGGCTTCATCCTCGGTCGAGTGACGTCCATAGGAGAACCGGCCACTCAAGTGGGCTCAATCATCATTCTCGGTGTTCACCCCAATTACTGGCGAAGAGGCATTGCTACCCAGTTAGTCGACGCAATATGTGAGAAGTATCGTGCCAAAGGTATCAATACAGTGCACATAGGAATAGACTGGCGCGACCAAGAGCTCCAGGACTTCTTCAAGCGCATAGGCTTCACTGCTGGACGCCTTATGGATTACTCCAAGACCCTTGAAAGCGTTGAAAGCTAGTTAACCTTAAAAGAAGGTCAACCCCCCTTAAAGCCCCCAGAAAAACCCGCGTTTTCCCGGAACCCCCTCAGTTTCTAATATATTGTGACCTCTTGTGACCTCACCCCCTTTATCCCCCTCTCCTTGATAAGGAGAGGGGGAAGGTTATTTTTTAAGGGGCTAACGCCCCTTTGACCCCTCAAATATAGGGGAGTTTAGAGGGGGCGCCAGCCCCCTCCTTCCACTCTCCCCTTCCCCTTGTTAAGGGGAAGGGGATAAAGGGGATAGGGTTACCTAATTATTATAAGGAGAGGGGGAAATCTGTTTTTTAAGGGGCTCCGCCCCTTTGACCCCCGCGTTCAATAAACGTCCCTTAGGGTAACGCATATGCTATAATTAGTATAGAAGATTATGAACCGTGCAAACTTTCTAATCCTAAACTTGAGCAATAACCAAATAATTTAAACAGAAAGGGGGTAATTAAATGAAAGCCAGTACAGGAATACTCATTGGCGCAATCGGACTTTTCTGCCTCGGAGTTTTTTCCATTTTGTCATCTTACCAATTGGAAATATGGGCTAGAATTCCCTGGGACATAAGGGCTGTTGGATTAGGAACGGGCTTTATCAGCATTAGCGTAGGCTTCTTAGCTCTATATGTCTCAAGCATATCAGACAGAAGAATGAAAGCAATGGCTAACTTAGAATTCCATGAGAAAATAGCCGTTGTAGAGAATTACATCGCTGCTGTCAAGTCACGAACTCCTGTGGTAGCTAAGAGCATAAAACACGACCTGATAGCGGCAAAGCAACTCAATAACTACGTGGATGATAAAATTAAAACGGAGCTAGACAATAAAATTGACGAGCTAAAAAACGAAGCAAGTAAAGACTCTCAGAACTATAGAGACCTTATTGAAGAATTAACTAACCTATATGGAGATAGCACAAAGTAAGCACTCAAATTGGCAATAACCAAATAATTTAAACAGAAAGGGGGTAAATCATGGCTACCTTAGAAATGGAGGGTCCATATATCTTCACTTCCTCAGAAATTGACAGGGTGGTTACAATAACATCGCCTGGTAACTACGCCCTGGGGTACACAAAGGATGACGGTACTTTTATCGTTCGGTATGTTGGGCGGTCAGATGGGGATGTTAACCGAGAACTTAAAGCTAGGTTGACTAACAAGTACAGTAAATTCAAGTATAGCTATGCAACTTCTCCGAAGGCTGCTTTTGAAAAGGAGTGTCATAACTATCACGATTTTGGTGGAAGTGCACTAGACAACCAAATGCACCCAAGCCGCCCTGCTGGGTCAAACTGGAAGTGCCCGGTTTGCGATATATTCGACTAAAGAGCAGAGGTCTATGGCTAGGCTAGTTCTTGGGAGAGGCGCCAGGAGTTGAGGAGGAGGATGCCGGCAACCAGATAGGGCAAGCCCAGCATTGACCAAGCAAGCATGTGATTTCTGCCAGCAAAGGCAGCTATGTGGGCGCCCAGTGCTGCCGCCACCGCAACCAGCAGTATGCCAGCCGCTCGCCCCCGCCACAAGGACAAAATGCAGCCCGCCAGGGCAACGGCACCAATTATGCCTAATAGAAGCCCAGGGTCGGCGGGGGTGGCCTCAGTGATGACTGCCCAGCCTTTCTGAGTAAATTCCCCAACAGCTTCACCAATCAACATCGCCCCGCCGAATCCGGTTATAATATAGGCGATTATCCGCCCTGCCAATCTCATTAGTTCCACTTTCATCGTCTTACCTCCGTTTAAAGTTCCCGTGACAGCCGCCAGGCGTTAAGGAACAGCACCCCAGCCACAAGACGGGGCAGACCCACTATTAACCAAACACGAACATCATACGGAATAAGAGGTTGAACCGGCGGTATATTGGTGGCGCACAAAACAGCACTGACAATGAGCAATATGCCAGCCGCTCGCAGTTTCCCCCAGGACACAATACAGCCAACCAGGGCAACTACGGTAATCACACCTATTATAATGACTTCTCTGCTGACTGCCGCCCAGCCTTGAGCCATAAACTCGGCGCTAGTTTCGCCAATCAAGAAGGTCAGGACGAAGCCCACGGCACCTAAGCCAATTACCCGTCCCGCCACGGTCATTCTTCGCGCCAGACGATATTGTTTACTGTCTAACATTAGTTGCCTCCTTTTAATGACACCATAATCCTTGCCTATTCCTCCTTAGCCTTCTTTTGCAGTTCGTAGAGCTTGGTCAGCGCCTCTAACGGGGTCAAGGAATTAATATCCAGCTTCTCCAGCTCGTCTACTACTGGCGATTTTTGCTCCAGGAATGATAGCTGCTGAACCGCCTCTTTCTTCCGCCCACGGCTTTTGGCTGCCCTTGCCCCTCGGCTACTATCTCCCTCCAGCTCGTCTAACACCTCCCGGGCACGGTGCACCACTGATTTAGGCAGCCCGGCTAGTTGAGCCACATGGATACCGTAGCTCTTATCAACCCCACCGGGCACAATCTTGTATAAGAAGATAACCTTGCCCCCCTCCTCGGCTACGGCAACATTGAAGTTTTTCACCCGGGGCAGGAAACTAGCCAGCTCTACCAGTTCATGATAATGGGTGGCAAACAGAGTCTTGGCACCAAGCCCGGAATAGTTATGGATATACTCGGCAACGGCCCGGGCAATAGACAGCCCGTCATAGGTGCTGGTGCCCCGCCCAATCTCATCAAGGATAATTAATGAGCGTGGGGTAGCGTTATTCAAGATATTGGCTGTCTCCACCATCTCCACCATAAAGGTAGATTGACCGGCAGTCAAGTCTTCCCTGGCACCAATTCGGGTAAAAATGCGGTCAACAACGCCAATAGTAGCCGAATCGGCGGGGACAAAGCTGCCTATCTGGGCGAGAAGGACAATCAAGGCTACCTGCCTCAAGTAGGTTGATTTGCCTGACATATTAGGACCGGTGAGAACAACAAGCTGGGCATCATCATTGGACAGGTAGGCATCGTTAGGCACAAAGCTAGTGTCAATCAGACTCCTCTCCACTACCGGGTGGCGTCCCTGGGTAATAATTATTTCATTATCGGTGGTTAGCTTGGGTCGGACGTAGCCATAGCGCACCGCTACCTCAGCCAGGCTGGAGAAGACATCTATATTAGCCAGAGCATTGGCGACGGCTAAAATGCGCTCGCTGGCAGTGGCTACCTGACGGCACAGCCGATGAAAAATATCAGACTCAAGCTCACTAATCCTGTCCCGAGCATTCAAAATCAGCGACTCATACTCCTTGAGCTCGGGGGTAAAGAAGCGCTCACCACCAACCAGGGTCTGCTTTCTAATATAGTCCTGAGGCACCTGACCGAGGTTGGGTTTAGATACCTCAATATAGTAGCCAAAGACCTTATTGAAGCCCACCTTCAGCGATTTAATCCCGGTCTTTTCCCGTTCCTGGCGCTCCAGATTAGCCAGATATTGCTTGGCATTCCTGGCGGCCAGGCGAAGGCTATCCAGCTCCTCGGAAAAACCCTGCCTGATTACACCACCCTCACCCAAAGCTGACGAAGGCGGCTCCTCTATCGCCCCGGAAATCAAATCAACGACATCTTGGCGGGGCTTGAGTTCATCCTTGAGCCAGGTAATGGCACGGCTGTTTTTATCAGCCTCAATTACCTCCCTAAGCTTAGGAATAACCTCCAGGCTGTGTTTCAGGCTTATTAGCTCGCGAGGGGTGGCAACATTACCCCTCACCCGGTTAATCAATCGCTCAAGGTCAGCGGCATCACCGAGCAAGGAAACCGCCTGGTTACGAGCCAGGGTAGTATCACCAAACCAGCTAATAGCATCCTGTCGCTTAGTCAGTTCGGCGACATCAACCAGGGGCTGACCCAGCCACCGTTTTAACAACCTGCCCCCCATAGCTGTCTTGGTCAGGTCAACAACCGACAATAATGAGCCCTCAACTGTTCCCAAACGAGTGCTGCGGAATAGCTCCAGGTTTTTCTGGGTGTTCACATCCAGTGCCATAAAGGAATCAGTGGCGTAGGTGGAAAGTCGGGTTAGCTGTCCCAGAACCCCTTTCTGCGTTTCCTGAATATAGTGAACAATAGAGCCAGCCGCCCTTATCGCCAGGGGTAGTTGAGCACAGCCGTAGCCATCAAGGGTAGCCACCCCAAAATGGTCAAGCACTGTCTGGCGGGCGACCTCAAGCTCAAAACAATAATCATCAAGGCGAGTTACTGGAGCCGTTAATTCTAAATCGGATAATTCGGCACTGTTAGCCGTAATAATCTCTGAGGGTTTGAGCCGTTCCAGTTCGGCAGTAGCCCGCTCCAGCGCCACCTGAGTAACGGCAAATTCGCTGGTGGTGATATCAACGTAGGCAATACCCACCGCCTCGTCACCCAAGACCAGGCTGACCAGATAGTTATTTTCCCGGCTATCAAGGAGGCTGGACTCAATTACCGTGCCCGGCGTTACCAGGCGGATAACTTCACGCTGGACTAAACCCCTGGTCTCACCTGGCTTGGTCATTTGCTCACAGATAGCAACCTTGTAACCCCTATTGATAAGTCGGGCTAGATAGTTATCCAGGGCATGATAGGGGATACCAGCCATAGGCACCCGATACCCCTTGCCCATCTCTCTGGAGGTCAGGACGATATCCAGCTCCCGAGAGGCAAGCTTGGCATCCTCGTCAAAGGTCTCATAGAAATCACCCAGGCGGAAGAGGACGATAGCCTGGGGATACTTTCGCTTTATCCTGAGGTATTGCTGCCGGATAGGGGTCGAACCCTCTTTCATCTTAAGCCTATTCTACTAGAATTTTATGCTAAAAGGAATAGATATTATTTATCTAGTGACCCCATCCCCCTTTATCCCCCTTCCCCTTAATAAGGGGAAGGGGGACTGATTATATAAGAGAGGCTCCGCCTCTCTTTAACTCTCCTCTGGTCTTTTTCTTCCTCAAAAAAGAGGGGGAGATAAAGAAAGAGGGGCTTCGCCCCTCTTAGACACCCCTGATAAGCACAGTATGGCAATGACTTATGTACAGTGTTAGAATATATAAGTGGGACATGCGCAAATAGTGCATAGAAGACTGGGGACGAAAAACTAAAAGTAGGGGTGGCGAAAATGGAAGAAAGCAAATTAGGGTTCATTGCTGAGCCACTTAGGACTTCGTTTCGTCAGTTGATAAACAGGTGTGAAAAGGCTGGGATTGAACATAAATTAGAGAGAGACCCTATTGAGAAAAAATATTACCTGTGTATATCTTTGCCAAGCGGTGGAGATGAAAGAGAGTTACGCTTAGCTGATTTAAGAGATGCGCAGAAACTAAATCAAATGGAATTCGAAAAATATGTATTTGTCCAAGGATATCAATCAATTTGTTCTTACCAAGATGGATTAATAGAAGTTTATATCAAACCGCTTGGAAAATTTTTAGCTGAGTATGCATTTTATAGATTACTGGACATCCCTTACAATCAACTTCAGAAAATGAAAAAAAGTGAGTTAGCTTTTGAGTTAAAACATAAGACTGATAAAGGGAATCTGATAATTATCAGGATAAGTAAACCAACGGATACTATATTAGCACTAACCGGGAGAGAATCTTATGAGTCGGGTGTAACTATCAAAATAAGCGGTCTAGAGATATCCAATACCGAAGAGGCTGCCGCTATTTTAGATAAGTTGGCAAAGTCTCTTTTCTTTGAAATAGAAACTTCTCTAGGTATTCCGCTTATGTTGGAGTTGTACCGAGAACCATCGATTTTCCGAGGATGGTGGCTAAGCTCTAAACGAAGGGCTGAGGCTAAGCGGTCTCCTATTGTTTTTCCAAAATACCAGTATGATGTAGACCCATTAAATTTGTACTTGTACGCTGCCAGTGCCTACGAAATGCCATTACCACAATTCTTGGCTTACTATCAGATCCTAGAGTTCTACTTTCCAATCTACTTCGAAAAGGAAGTGCAAGCAGAGGTGGCAAATATTATGAAAGACCCAGAGTTTAATCCTAACCACCGTCGTGATATTAGAAAAGTAATTTCAGCCGTATTATCTAAGATGGGAAGAGGCTACGGCTACGAGAAGGCACAATTACGTGCTACAATAAAAGCCTGTGTCCAAGATATAGAAGTGCGTAAATGGATTGAAAATGAATTTTTCATAAAAGAGCATTTTAAGAAAGATTATAAAAAACTCTCTCCGCTAAAGGTCAGTATAGATAATGAAGGTTCGGATCTTAGAGAACAATTAGCGGAACGTTTATATGACATTAGATGTAGAATTGTTCACACTAAAGCTGATTACATAGAAAGGGAACGTATTCTTCCTTTCACAAAAGAGGCAAATTTATTAGCGGTTGAAATAGAAATCATCAAATTTATAGCTTTTAAGGCTCTCACAGCTAGCAGGAAGAGACTAGTTATATAGGGTGCTATCCCCTTAGATACTCGTCTATGGAGCTGAGTTACAGCTTGCCTAGTTCATCTAATAACTTGATTACCCTTAGCGATTCAGCAACCCCGGTTGTGCCACTCATAACCACTTCTACTGATATGGTTTCCAAAAGTTCATCTTTCGTAGCGCCAGCATTTAACGCGTGCTTGGTTTGAGCCAGAATACAGTTAGTGCATCCCGCACGGAGGGCTATTGCCAGGGCTATTAATCGTTTGACTTTTGTACTTAGTGCTCCCTGTTTATAGGCAAAATCTCGAACACTCCATTCGGCATCCATTAATTCGGGTAATAACTGCTTAAGTCTATCGAGTAACTCTACACGCTCCCGGTCAAGTTCTAATTGGCTTTCCATAGTCGTAACCTCCTTATTTACGCTGTGTTGCCGTAAGATACTCGTCTATAGAGGCAGCGGCGCTAACCACATTGGCCGAGAAAACTTTTTATTTCTCCCCCTCCACCTTGCGCTTCCTGGCCTCAATCAACAACTTTTCCAGATTGTCATGACTTCCGGCAACTACCAAGACATCATTAGCCTGAACCACCTCCCCCTGACGTGGAGAGAGTATGACCTCATTGCCCCGCAGGATGAGAAACACGGCTACTTCCCATTTGCCCTTGGGGCCACATCCAAGCTCGGATAACTTCGTTCCGACAAAATATGGCGGCGCCGTCAATTTAGCAATCCCATATACCCGGGTTAGTGACATATAGTCCGAGACGTCGGACAATGTCACTCCCTGGGCTACTCTGACTCCCATCTCGCTCTCGGCGTAAACGACTCTATCGGCGCCAACCTTTTCCAGGACGCTCCCGTGTAGCTCACTATCAGCCCTGGCTATCACGTAAGGGACACCAAGTTTCTTTAACAGAATAGTGGCTAATATGCTGTTCTCAATCCTTGCCCCTATCCCGACTACACCTATGTCGAAGTTGCCGACCCCAAGCTCCTTAAGTACCGCCTCACTGGTGGCATCGGCTTGAACAGCATGGGTTACCTGCGACGCCACGCTCTGGACCTCCTTCTCATTTCTATCCAGGGCGAGCACATCATGGCCGATATTCGCCAAGGTAGCCGCCAAGCTCACTCCAAATTGCCCCAGACCAATAACTACAATTTGTTTTTTCATTATTCACCTCCTATCCGATCCTTACCATTTCTTCGGGGTAACGATATACACTTGGGCGCTGGCGTTGCAGCAGAGTTAATGCCAAAGCCAGGGGACCCAGTCGCCCGATAAACACGGTGACGGTAATTATCAGCCGCCCGGCTGTTGACAAATAAGGAGTTATACCGGTGGATAAACCGACCGTGCCAAACGCAGAAACCGTCTCAAAAAGGAGTCTAATAAAACTGGCGTCTTCATACACCGAGAGCAAGAAAACCGATAAAGCCACCAGTCCGAGAGCTAGCATCATCACCGCCATCGCCCGGTGCAACTGCTGGACACTGAATTCTCGACCAAATGCTCCAGCGTGCTCCCTACCTCTAATTGTACTCCATATTGTAGCCGCCAACATACTAAAAGTGTTAACCTTTATTCCCCCTGCCGTCGAGCCTGCGGCTCCGCCGACAAACATAAGAAACATGGTGAAAAAAAGGGCGTAGGGAGTTAAGCTGCCAACATGAACTACCGTGAAACCGGCAGTCCTTGCCGTCACCGACTGAAAGAAGGCACCCAGCGCTTTTTGGGGTAATGCCAGAGCACCGAGGGTAGCCGGCTGGCTGGACTCGGCAAGGAGCACAACAACCATCCCAGCTATTAACAGTGACACAGTGGTGGTTAGAACCAGCTTGCTGTCGAGCGACAGCCTGGTTAAACTTCGAGTCCGGAACACATCGGATATTACCATAAAGCTAATACCACCGAGAAAAATGAGCGCCGCCGTCACCAGCACCACCAAGAAATCTCCCTGATAATTTGTCAGGCTCTGGAAGTTACCAAAAATATCAAAGCCGGAATTATTAAATGCTGAAATAGAGTGAAATGCCGATTTCCAGATAGCCACCCGTAAGGGATTTCCCATTGAGAAACGAGTAAAGAAAATCGCGGCTCCGATACCTTCGGCCAGCAAGGTGAAAATTGCCATTCGCCTGACTATCCTGACTAAACCTCCCAACCGCGCCAGCCCCATAGACTCCCCGATAAGTAGCCTCTCTTGAAGCCCAATTCGGCGTCTAAAAGCCAGCAGCAAAAGGGTGGCGCTAGTCATAAAACCGAAGCCACCTATCTGGATGAGAGCCAGAACAACCCCCTGACCAAAGGAGCTCCAGTAGCTTCCAGTGTCGACCACAACCAGACCGGTAACACATACTGCTGACGTAGCCGTAAAGAAAGCGTTGACCGGAGAGGTAGACTGCCCAGCGGCATTCGATATCGGCAGCATGAGTAAAATAGCGCCTAATGTTATCAAACCCAGGAAACCATATATTAACCTGAGAGATAGTGAGGTGGCGGTCTTGTGTTCTGGTATTACCGGAAGCTGTACTCGCCACGACCTAGCCCGAGGTATGCGAAATACCCTTCTGGTCGGTCTCCCGGGATTTCCAGGTTCCCTATCCATCGACTAAACACCAAAGATTTATGATGGAAACCGAAAGCGTTCGGCTTTTTGCCAGTTGGCTCTTGTAGCCTGCTATTATAATCCCCCCAACACCATCATGTAAACGCATTGGCTTCCCATTCTTAACCCCGCCTAACTCCTCAAGCCCTCGACCAAAGAAAAGCAAAGCAAAAAGGGGCGCTCGCCCCTCTTGGCTCACTAATAGATAATCTATTCGAGCTATCCCCTGAGATACTCATCTATGGAGGCGGCGGCGCGCTTACCGGCACCCATGGCGCTAATCACGGTAGCGGCACCGGTAACAATATCACCACCAGCCCAAACTGCGAGCTTGGTCGTTTTACCGATAACCTCATCGGCAACAATTGTGCCCCACCTGGTGGTTTCCAGACCGTCAGTGGTTGACGGAATAATCGGATTAGGTCTGGTACCCAGAGCGGCTACTGCCATATCAACCTTAATAATGAACTCCGAGCCGGGAATGGCAATCGGGCGACGCCGGCCACTGGCATCAGGCTCACCAAGCTCCATCTCATAGCACTCCATACCAACTACCCAGTTCTGGTCATTGCCGATATATCGCTTGGGATTGGTCAGTAGCTTAAACTGGATGCCCTCCTCCTTGGCATTCTCCAGTTCCTCACGACGAGCCGGCATCTCCACCTCAGAACGCCGATAGATAATATAGACCTCCTCAGCCCCAAGCCTGAGGGCACACCTGGCGGCGTCCATAGCCACATTACCGCCGCCAACCACACCTACCCTCTGACCAATTTTCACCGGAGTATCATACTCGGGAAACCGATACGCCTTCATCAGATTGACCCGGGTCAAGAACTCATTGGCCGAATAGATACCATTAAGGTTCTCACCGGGGATATTCAAAAACATTGGTGCCCCCGCCCCGGGTCCCAGAAAAACCGCCTGGTAACCACTATCTAGCAAATCATCAACACTCATGGTCTTACCCACCACCGTATCCAATTCAATCCTTACCCCTAAAGAGGCAACATAATCAACCTCAGCCTGGACAATATCTTTGGGTAACCTGAACTCAGGGATGCCGTACATCAATACTCCACCAGCCACATGTAGTGCCTCAAAGATGGTAACACTATGCCCCAGCTTGGCCAAATCAGCGGCGGCGGTCAGTCCGGCTGGTCCTGAGCCGACCACAGCCACCCGTTTACCGGTAGGCGTGGGCTGTACTACTGGTGAATTTAACGATTGCATATTAGCCCGCTCCCAGTCAGCCACATACCGCTCCAGACGACCGATGGCAATAGGCGCCCCCTTTTTAGCCAGAACGCAGGTAGCTTCACACTGTGTCTCTTGAGGACAGACCCGTCCGCAGATACCGGGCAGGCTATTCTTATCCTTAAGTATCCTTACCGCTTCAGGCATATCACCATCACCAACCGCCTT
>Ga0315533_1000069_pt1 | contig 97778 bp, 117 predicted proteins | sample SalMarSW160130MG_FD_203081 | JGI IMG/M metagenome (GOLD analysis project Ga0315533, IMG submission 203081) | Salt marsh sediment microbial communities from the Plum Island Ecosystem LTER, Massachusetts, United States - Salt Marsh Sediment SW1601-30 ...
AAAAAGACTTGCATATTGATATTGATACCGAAAAATGTGATGGATGCGGCGTATGTGTAATTATTTGTCCTGTTAATGCTCGATATTGTATTAATTCTTTAAGCGGGAAATCACCGGATTTTCCACCTAATGAATATCAATTATTTCAAATAAAAAATGGAAAGTCTGAGCTCTTAAATTTAGAGCAATGTAGACGATTAATAGCAGAAGATCGAGAACGTGAGTGTAGAGTATGCGAAGTATATTGTCCACGGGATGCGATTGAAATTGGCTATTATACTGCAAAATGAAATATTTTAAAAATTAATATAAATTCATAATTAAGAGAATTTAAAATGACTCAAACTATTAATAATAAAAAGAATATAAACAGATTTATATGTCCTGGATGCTCATTATATTGCGATGATATTCAAATCATATTATCCGAAAATAATGAAATTGTCGAGACTTATGGTTTATGCTTAAAGGGCTATAAAAAAGTAAATGAAATCACTTCAAAGAATCGCATTAAAAAACCATTGATTCGTGAGAATGGTGAGTTAAAAAAAGTTTCTTTTGATGAGGCACTTAATAAAGTTAAGGAAATTATTATTTCTTCTCAAAAACCACTTTTATACGGTTTTGTTAATACAACTTGTGAAGCTCAAATAAATGGAATACGTCTTGCTAAAAAGATAAATGGTTTTATTGATTCTAATGCATCGATTTGTCATGGTCAAACTTATTCGAATGTCATCGAGAGTGGACTCAATTCTACCACATTAAATGAATGTATTAATAAAGCTGATGTATTTATATTTTGGGGATCTAACGCTGCAGAATCCCACCCAAAATTTTTAACAAGAACAATTTTTTCACGAGGTAAATTTAGAATAACAGGGAGAGAAATAAAAACGTTAATTTTAATTGATCCTAGAGAGACCGCCACTTATGGAGTTGCTGGAGCCCGAGATTTGTATATACCATTAAAACCCGGTAAAGATTTAGAGTTAATTCAATTTTTAAAAGATATGATTTTAAAAGAAAAATCCGAAGTACCCGCTGATGGTTTTGTTGGTATTGATAAACAGGATTTAAATCGTCTCATACTAAATTTGAAAGGTTCAGAAAATGGAGTAATACTTTTTGGGCAAGGAGTAATTAATTCCAATCCAAATGGAAATGTTATAAAGGCATTAATTGAATTAGTTGAACTAATTAATAAAACTTCAAAGAGAAGTCGTTTTTCAATTATTCCTATGACCGGGCATAATATGAATGGTTTTATCCAAGTTTCTTTATCTTTATTGGGCAAAATGGGACAAATAGAATTTTCAAATAACCAACTAGTCGAACCAAAAAAAGATCTAATTTCCAAAATAAAGGATGATGAATTTGATTTGTCTATTATCGTCGCTTCCGATCCAATATCTAATTTACCGATAACTTTGAGCTCTAAATTAGCAAAGAAGCCCATAATTGCAATTGATTGTTTTATTTCCCCTACAACAAGATTGGCTGATGTTGTATTGCCCGTGGCAATTGCAGGAATAGAAACTGATGGACTTGTATATAGAATGGATAATATACCTATGAATTTGCAAAAATTAATTGCTCCACCAGCTAATTTGTCTTCTGATGAGCAAATCCTAGAAAAGATAATACAAAAAATGGAGGAATAAAGAATGAAATTATTGTTAAGTACGATTCGCGAAATAAAATATGATCAAAAAACCCTTATTAATGAATTATCTGAGAAAGAGCTCAAAGAAAATGTCGCTCTTTGTTTAATTCACCCTGAAACATTTAAAAAAATTGTATCAAAATCTGGAGTAAATTTAAAATTAACAACCAATTATGGTTCAGTTGTTTTAAAGCCAGTTCAGGATGAATCTATTCCATTAGAAATGATTTACATAAATAAATCAATTTGGGCAAATCAAATCATTGGAGATTTTAAAAATAAAATGCTTTTTAAAAATTTAGAGGTTGAAGTTGAGCCAACGGAAGAGACTGTCCCAGAAATCTCTAATATATTAGAAAAATTAAAAAATTTATAAAAGAGAGATTAAAATAATGTCCAATTTAATTATAAAAAATGGGATTGTTTTTGATCCGATAAATAATATTTCTGGTGAAAAGAAGGATTTATTAATTGAAGCAGGAAAAATTGTTGATAAATTCAAACACAATAATTCAAAAGATGTAAAATCTATAGATGCCAGTGGTAAAACAGTTATCCCTGGTGCGATAGATATTCATACACACATCGCATCACAACAAACTAATAATATCAGATTATTAGGCTCAAAAAATAAAGAATTTTTACAATTTTGGAATGGGCTTACGCTGGATTATTTAACAAAAGAATATATTTCAAAGGGATATACTTTTATTGTTGAGGCAAATGTATTTCCATCCTTAGCCAAACAAACTATTTTCAATTTTGATCAAATTCCAATTTTAGATAAAGCAATGCTGATTAATGCCAGTAATTTATGGTCGCTTGAATTGGAATATCAAAAGGGAGATATTGAAAAATTATCTGTATTTATCTCTGACTTACTGGATCTAATCAAGGGTTTTGGATTAAAGATATATAATCCCTTCGAAGCAGAGGAATGGGATTTTAAAGAAATCAGAGATGATCTATCAACAAGTGGTCGGCTTTATAATCTCAGTGCAATGGATGTTTTCAGAAATATGACAAAAACTGTTGAGAATATTGGATTACCCCACTCTATACATGCTCATATTGATGGATATGAATCAGAGATAGGGCAATCAAATGCTTTTAAGGTATTAGAAGATATTAAAACTCAAGGACTCGCACCAAGTCAATCAGGTCAAACAAAAATTAAACGTTCTCAAATATTCCATTTAGCTCATGCATCTGCTTATTCTTTTAACGACAATACTAAATTAATTAATTTTTTCAATTCAAATGATAATTTTGATTTAGATTTAGGGTTTATGAATTTTTGCCCAATTAATCCTCTAATTACTTCTGATCGAAGGTTAATTAACCAATTATATGACGGAACTTCTTCTAAATCACACCCAATAATTAAGGGTGCAATTGAATCTGAAGGAGACCATTTTGAAACTTTTAGAATCTTAAAAAAAGATAATTTACACTATTGCACCATATGGGCAAACGCCTTAAGTCTAGCCTTAGGGATAAAAGATAAGTGGAAAATGCAATTTTCAATTAATTTCCCTAATTATGCACATTTAACTGATATTCCGGAAATCATCTCATGGTTATTAAATAAGAATATACGGGATAAATTTACCGATGATATGAATCATGATTTTAAACAAGACAATCCACTCTTAAATATTGAAGATACTTTCTCCATTAATGATTTAATAATCATAACACGAGCAAGTCCGGCTAAATCTTTGGGCTTGGGGGATATTAAAGGAAATTTAGGCTCCGGTGCAGATGCAGATATTAATATTTTAAATATAAATCTTCAAGAAAAAGACTCTGCTTCTCAAATAGATGAGATTAAGAAAGCTTTTTCTGATATAGATACCGTGATTAAGAATGGAATTATTGTAAAACAGGGTGAAACGATAAATCTAAATCATAAAGGTGCACTTTTTTGGTCAAAAGGTATAGTTAATACACAAAATTATGAAAAAATTATGGATAAGAAAAAGGAATTTTATAAAAAATATAGCTCAATCTTCTATGAATCATTGAAACCAAATACTGATAAAATTAAGTTAATTAAAATATAAAACTGTTTAATTTTTGATAAACTTACTCAAAAAGAAAAGATAGCATCTGTTCTACATCTTGAGGAGATAAATAAGCATATAATTCTTTATTTATTTTAAGATTATACACTATTTTTTTATTAGGAAGTTTCAGATTTTTTTCGATAAATTTATAAATTTAAAATCTATTATATTTTTATGTCAATTCAAAAAAATAAAATTGGGCAATTTAAAAAAATAAACGATTTTTCTGATATAGAAAATGATGAATATGTGTTAAAATGGTTAGATGGGATAAAATCTACAAATGCACGATTATCATTAATGCAAGACTTCTGTAATTTTCTCGAAAAAACTCCAACCGAATTAGCACAAGAACATCAAAACGATTTAAAATTAGATGTTCTAAAAAGAAGTAATATAGCAAAAAAACAGTTAAATAACTTTTTTGGATATTTAACTAATACAAATGATAAGAAATGGAAAAATATATTAAATAAAAAAGTGATTTCAAAACCTTTAGCTTGGAACTCTGCTCGACAATATGTTTTCTCAAAGCTCTTAAGTTTTTATAGTAGATTAGAAATTCCTTTAAAATATAAAAAGAAAGAGAAACCACCAGAATTAAGTAAAAATGTTAGAGAAAAAACTTGGAGAAATGATATTAACGGAAAAAGAAAAATAATTGAGCATAATAACAAAAAGGAATATTTAAAACAAATTAGAGATTCTTTTAACTCTTTAAGAGATAAAACAATATTCTTAGGAAAATTAAGCTCTGCATTAGATGATGTAGATATGTTTAACCTAAAAATCAGAGATTTTAAAAATGGTTATTTGCCAGATTATAATATCTGTTATTTACAAGGTAATAGACAAAAAGATGGTGTATTATATCAAACCTTTTTTGGTAATGAAGCTTGTAATATGCTAAAATTATATTTGAATGACCGATTAAATAAAATCAACAAAAAAAGAAATAAAAGATTAACCGAAATATCAAAAACAGAATATTTATTTGTCGCTAATAATAAAAAAATGATTGAGAGATATTTTACCGAAAAAATGAAAGAAATAATTGATAAATTGGAATTAGGTAATATAACTCCTAAAGCAATTAGAAGATGGTTTAATACACACTTAGAAAAAAATTCTATTAATACTTCTGTTATTAGGCGATTAATGGGACATAAAGGCGATATTGGAGATGAAAGTTATAATCTAATGTTTGAACAAGCTAAAGAGGGCGAATATGGAGAATTATCCAAATTCTATTATGAAAATATTGATATATTAATTAGTTTAGGTAATGGAAATCGAAAAATCAGTAAAATAGATAAGAAAGTAGAAAAATTGGAACAACAAAATATAGATTTTATTGAACAATTAGCGAATACTAATAAGAAAAATAGCGAATTAGAAAAAGAAAATGAAGATTTGAAAAATGAAATAACAGAAATAAAAGCGACACAAGAACAAATCCAATTACTCTTAAGAAGTATTGCAAGAACTAAGGATAAGGAAATTAAAATAGGCGACAAACCGATAACTAATAAGGAATATATCAAAATTCTCGATAAAGAAAATAAAAAAACTAAATAAACTCTTTTTTTTAAATTATTTTAATTTTAACCAATTTAACCAAAATCTCATTTTAAAAGTGTTTTATTAATATATTCCTTTTGTCGGTTATTCTAAAAAATAAGTCGAGATGGTTATCGTAGGATTCTCTAATTAAAGCGAAAATTTGATACTTAGAGTAATATAGTGAAAATGATTTTGCTGATCTATTTAAATATATAAAATCGATAAATTTCTTTAAATGTTTAATAATTGAAAAATTGAAAAATAATGGAAAAATTAAAATTTATAAAAATAGATCCAAAATTACATAAAAAAATAAAACAGAGAGCATTAGACAAAGATTCTACTATTACAAAAGAGGTAGATATTATTTTAGAAAATGCTCTTAAAGAGAAATAAATCTCTAAGGTTTTTTTTAAAAAAATAATAATAGGAAGCGAGTAAGCAATGGAAAATATAAAAAATATTCCAAACAAGGTTTTTTTCGGTAAATATATAAAAAATAAGCGAATTTACTCTTATTCAGAATTACAGAAAGAACAAGAATTGAAAGAGGTTTTATGTGCATTAGATTATACTTTCAATAGAAAAAATAAATTAAAACCAATAAAAATTTAAGGAATTGATTAAAATTGTCAATAAAAATAGGAGAGAAAGTAATAACAACAATAAAACCATTAAATAACCCTAAATTAGTATTTAAGGTTTATTCGAAAGGAAATTTTTGGGAAATTAAATTTAGCTCCAAAGGAAATTTACAAGATTTCGCTAAATTTAATAAAAAGGATTTTACATTAGAGATATTTAACGATTCAAAGCCTAACGAAACTATAAATCTATTAATTAATAGATTCAATATACTTTGTGATAAATACACTAAAATTAAGAATAAAAAAAAATATTTCGTTGATTTTCTAAACCAATTAGCAAATAAGTTAAAATTAAAAAAGGGAAATAAAATAAAGGAAGATTTAAGTAATTATAATATTGCAGAGTTTATTTTAGAAGAATATAATATTATTACGCTTAAGGAAAATGAAGAAATGTGTATTTACAAAAATGGTATTTATGAAAGAGAAAAAACAATAGATGTAAGGAAAATAATTAAAGAAAAATGTCAAAAATATGGAATTACATATTCTATTCATAAACGAAATATAATATTAGAAATTATAAAAATGGAAACCTTAAATTCATTAAAGAGTTTTGACAAAAACGACAATATATTAAATCTAAAGAATGGATTACTTGATTTAGAAACTATGAAATTGATAGAACATACACCTAATTACTTGAGTTTTAGACAAATACAAGTGAAATATAATCCACAAGCCGAATGTCCTAAAATAATTCAATTCTTTAGAGATATTTTTAATGAAAATGATATTGATTTAATCTTTGAAATGATTGGATTATCTCTTACTCCAATTATGATATATCAAAAAGCATTTCTATTTTATGGAACTGGAAATAATGGAAAAACTACTTTTCTCAATCTTTTAGGAAATTTTATTGGTGTAAAAAATTGTTCAGATGTTGATTTAAATGAATTATATAAAGGATTTCTTATGTCAGAATTGGAAAACAGATTAATTAATTTCGTTTCTGATATTGGAACTGATACAGAATTAAAAATCAGAAATTTCAAACAATATGTTGGAAATGAACTTTTCATTTCAGTAGAAAAGAAATATAAGAATCGGTATAAAATCTTTCCTACGGCTAAGTTATTATATTCGTGTAATACTAACTTTCCAAATATACCTAAAGAAACGGATAAAGGTTTTTGGCGTAAATGGATCATAATTGAGTGTCCTAATACTTTTGACGAATATGAAAATCCTAATATATTGAATGAACTAATTAACTATAATGAATTTTCTGGATTATTAAATTTTGCAATATTAGGATTAAAAGAACTGCAAAAAAGAGGGAGATTTGAAAGAAAATATAATAATTGGAAGGAAATAAAAAATCTATGGTTAGGAAATATTCAAGGATTTGAGAAATTTATTACTGAATATGGAATAAAAGGATTATATGAAAGTGCTAACAAAAATCCTGATTGCTTTTATTGGGAATATCCTAAAACTGTTGTTAAAGAATTTAATAAATATCGAAATGAAAAATTAAATCAACCCTCTATTTCTCAATCTTTTCTTACTAAATATATCAATAGCTCGGCGGACACAAGTATAGGAACAGCAAGACGACTTATGAGTAAGAAAAGAGAGCTTGTATATACTGGATTTTATCTATTAGAGAAAACTCAAGAACAGAAAAATATTACCGAATATAAATAATTATGGTAGTGTTGGTATTGTTGGGAAGTAGAAATACTTTATTCTAGTACCTTTATAACTACTTTATTATTTTTATTACGTAATATTTTATAAAAACAACAATACCAACTATACCAACTAAAATTAAAATATATTATATACTATTTTATTCTCACTTTTTTTCAAAACGGTTGGTATAGTTGGTTTTGCTATGTAGAATTGACAAAAATAAAACCTTAAAAATCTCAATTAAATAGAAATTAAGGGGTAAATAAAAGTTGAAAAGGGTAGAAAGAGAAAAGCAGGGAATAGGAAGCAAGCCAAAAACCCTACATTTTATCTTTTTTCCCGTTTGGAGTTAATAAATGAGCAAAGCAAATAAAACTCATTCAAATAATAATAAACCAATCAAATATTTAAGTTTATCTTTTAACTTAATAAAATTAGATTAATTCAATATGAATATGCTCAATCTGGTTGTTAGGATTATATTTATTATATTTCTCGATTTCCTTACCGAGTTCTTTTAGATATTTTTCCCAATCGGCTCTTTCCTTATCAAATTCTTCCATAATTTTAACTCTTATTATTTAATTTAGAATATAAAAGGATCATTCCATTCCAATTATGAGGTAGGATTAGATGAGTGTTCTTCCCGATTTAACTTATGGATATTGGAATGGAACGTTATTTAATTTTAAATTTCTTTTACAATTTTCTCAATAATAGATTCGCCAGCTTCAAGACCAGTTTTCGCTAAGCCAACTCTTTCAGCGATTAAATAGCCGATAACGCCTCCTCCGACAAGACCGATTACTCCGCCTATAATTCCAGCGACTACTAAAACACCAGCGTCGGGTTCTTGATAGGGTTGATTGCTATAAGGTTCTAACATTTCTAAAGAAACAACTCCTTAGAATTTTACGCCAAATTTAGCTTCGTAGTCTTTTCTTTCTTCGTGTATTTTTTTAAGTCTTTCAGCTCTACCAGCATTTCCTTTCAAATAACACAAGCCCATTAATCTTGTATCGCCTTTCGCTTTCTCAACGCTCTCAATTGGTTTTAACTCTCCAGCCTCAACTTTTGGCAAATAGTTCTCTTTCCAAGTCTTAAATACAGATTGTACAATCGGCGTGCATTTCTCAGGGTCGGACAACCATTTATTAAACTCAGCCGTATTAGATCCATCTTTCTTTAAAGGGCTTTTTGCTACTTCTTTCTCAAAGCGTTCTCTGGTATTGATTACTGATTTTTTTACCATTGACATATACAACTCTTTTTATTTAATTTTTAATATATAATTAATTTTTGGTTCTTGCTTCTTGTGTCTTGTGTCAATTATTATTATCTTGTTTTTAGTATTTAAGTCTTTTGTCTCAATTAACAAGAATGAAATCTGATTGAACAAGTCATATCCAACTTCTTTGAGATAGCTGGAAACGAGAAAAACGATAAAAAAACGAGATTTTAATATACTATTTGATAATAGGTTTTTTAACCGAATGACCATTTCCGAGCAATTGATTAATTATTTACTATTAATAGTAAAACTATCAAATTCTCCGAGAATGCCCGAAACGAAAAACTGGATAATAAACACGAAGCTGATACCTATTAATATTTGAATAAAATTGACGGTATAAGCATACCCGAATATTTAAACTCTCTTAGGAGATGACCAACAAGTATTTATATGACTAAAAGAATATTCAATTAAATGTTCAAAAACATTAAAAAAGTTATTCATTGGATAATCACATAAACATTCATTGAAATAAGTATTATTTTTGGAGAATCATAAAAATTATTCAAAAAAAATTAAAAAATGATAGATGACAAGACAAAAGAAAGAGTTTTGGAACTTCACGAGCAAGGTCTTAATAAAAAGGAGATTGCTGGTAGTTGTGAAATATCTTATTCCAGCGTTGGAAGAATTTTAAATGAAAGCGAGGATTACGAACCAGAGTTAGATTATCCAAAGGATAGCGAATTAGGAGTTGTTTTAACTAATCAATTTCTCGATGAGGGTTATGATTTAGAGAGTGAAGTAAAGAGATTAACGTATGAGCTTATTGTGTTAAGCGGTGATTTCAAGATGACTTCATTTGACTTTTTAAAAGACCAAATCGCTATTGTAAAAAGATACGTAAAATTAGAAGGCGATGCAATAAAGAAATATGATTTTTTTTGGGATATTAGTCAAAATATGGCTTTAATTACTGAATCTTTTGATGTAAGTAAATTATGTGAGTTAATTGATAATTTTATAGACCGAGAAATATATTTTGAAAACTTAGATTCCAAAATAGAGGAAACAAAAGATAAATATAAAAAAAATAAAGCTAAGACAAAGAAATCAAAAGACGAATTAGTAAAAATACAAAAGGAGTTAGCAGAGGCAAGAAGTTATAAAAATCAGTTAGCCAGAGCATTTATATTCAATGCAGAGGGAGAGAAATTAAAAAAAGTGATTAAAGAAAAGGATATTGCAATGAACAATTTAAAAAAAGGTTTTTCTGAAATAGGGATAAAGGCTGATAGCGAATATGGGGAAATCATTAACGACCAAAAATTGACTGTAGAAATACAAGCGAAAATGATTAAAGACCAAGAAAATAAAATAAAGATATATAGGGAAAAATTTGACGAATTTTTAACATCTTATCCTGAAGCAAAAAATTATTGGAATAATTATATAAATGAATTAAATGGTGTAAAAACTGAACAATAACGAGAGAGCCGAGAATTTCTTAAGGAAATCGCTTGAAGGTATAACAAGCGAGGCAGAAATTAATCAATTGGTGTTTAAAGCTAAAAGAATTTCGAGATTATATAATACAAAATTCTCGGATTTTATTTATTATTTCCTAAAAAAATATTCTCGAATGTTAAAGAGAAGCGAAACAGAGATGTATTTACGGTTAATGGGTGAGTCTAATTGAAACATAATGAAACAAAAATAATGGTATTAGACATTCTTTCTAAATCAGCAAAACCGTTAAAAGCGAGAGAGATAAATAATAGAATGAAACCCAAAAACTCTATGTTTTCATTAATGCGTTGTTTAAAGAAATATTATTCATTTGGTCTTATCTCTCGAAAAAAAGATAATGGTTTTTTTGTCTATTCAATTAAGGAAAATGGAATTGACAGATTAAATTATTTAATAAGTGTAATGGTGTAGTAGAAAATGAGTAATTTAGAAAAAATCTATGAGCAACAAATAATAAATGAGCGAGAAAAATTAGAGCTCTTAAGAAAAGAGAAAGTAGAAAATACTTTATTTAATGTAGCCGATTTTCTAATAAATAGGGCTATTCCGATTATAAATATAATAAATATTATTAATCAAATAAAAGAAAGAGGTAAAAAAAATGAGTCTTGAAAACCTTTTTGATGATTTAATGCATCACATCCTTATTAAAAAGGGTAGAAATCCGTCACTCTGCTTTAAGAGATTCTATAATTCAGAAAGATAATCACAATTCCGCTTTCAGAGGTTAAGGACTATTGCAAAAATATAGAAAATGAATTATATGCTTCAATTTATTAAGATTATGAAAGAGAGAAAAGTAATAGTTAAATTATTAACTTCTATTGATTCTAATATAAAGAAACTATTAGAAATCTCATTAAAAGCTGATAAAGATGTTAATAAAATGAGAGAGTTGTTAAAGCAATTTAGGGAAAGCTTAAAATGAATGAGAAAGAAAAAAATAAAAAAAGATTGAAAAAATGGCTTGAACAGAGAAAAAAAGAACGCTAAAAACTTCAATCGAAAATCTCATTATGACCGTAGTGTGTGTTATTAATTATGGAAATTAAGAAAGAGATTAAGGATTTAGTAAGAATCGTTGGAATATCGGTTCATATTATAGGAATAGCATATATTCTCGCTTCTTTTTATATTGAATCAAAGGAAAATGAGAAAAAAAGTTAATCCTTTAACTTATTCACTTTCTTTATATCTAATTCGATTAAATCATTATTCTTTATTCCTAAATTTTCTAAAATATGCTTAGGAATTACTACACCTAAAGAATTTCCGATCTTAATTATCTTTAGAGTAGTTTTCATACAAATTATAATTTATTCAATATATTTATATCTTTATTCTAATATGTTATAACTTAATTAGAACAAATTCTAACAAAAAATAATAGGCAAATTTATATTGATCTGCGAAAATTGTGGGAAGGATAGCAATAGTGGGCTCTGTTATAAGAAACATATTTTCTGTTCCCATAAATGCAGAGATGAATATTATAAAGTAAAAAATAAGAAAAAAGAGTTTAAGGAAAATGGATAAAAAAGAGGTAAAACAAAAAATGTCAATAAAAAACCCAAACCAATTAAAAACTAAAAACAAGCAAAACTTTATATGTTCTTATTGTGGATGTAAAGTTTTTATAATGAATCCATTAGATAAAAGAAAATATTGTATAGCATGTGGTAGTAGAGAAATAAAAAATAAACGAGATGAAAAAATAAAAAATGACTTATATAGGGAAAAAAGATTAAAGAATTATTAGAATCAAGTATGAGACAAAATATAAGCGAAGTTATGTATAAATCCCTCAAACGATAAGATAACTTTAAAATTACTTTAAAGCTTTATCAATTTCTGGTAAAGCGAATTAAAATAAGAGGTAAAAAATAAAAGATGAGAGAAAAAACAGTTCTGGTTTTATCTTTAATCATAGCATCTGGTTTAGGAGTTTCTACGGCGATTTTTGGAGTTATGAATTTGATTTCAGCAAATTCTTATAATGCTTTGATGGGAGATTATGAGAATTTATCGGGAGATTATAATTCACTTCTGACAAATTATAGTGGGGTTTTAACGAGTTATTATGATGTTAATGAAAAATACCAAAGTTTAAATGAGGATTATGGTGATCTTAATAAGACATATTATATACTTACTGGAAATTATACAGAGTTACAAGATGATTATAATAATTTAGTTATAGATTATGCTAAATTGATTATAGATTACAATGAACTTCAAGGAAATTATACTGATTTACAAAGTCAATATGATACTCTTTTGATTAATTATCAAACACTACAAGAGAATTATAATAATCTTTCGAATGATTATCAAGATCTTTTAGAGCAATATGAAATTTTATCGGATGCATTTGATGACCTTTCGAATCAATATAATGCATTAAAAACATATATTAACACTTTAATTCTTCCAGCACAATATTTAGTTTTTGCCGAAGCAGTTAGAAGATATTATACATCGTTATATTTAGGTGGGACAACTAAGGAATGGTATATGGGATATGCAGAATTTTGTAGAGATATAGTATTACATGATACAGAGCAGAAAAATTCATTTCAGAATGTATCTAATGCTTTATCTGAATGTTTGAGATTTGGAAATGAGACGTTGTATTTAGCGTGGCTTATAATGTATATAAACTTTTATCCTTGGTTACCAAATTGGGATGGATGGGGATTATCGGGTATTGATAATTTAACAGATATTGATACAGTACATCAATGGTGTATTAATGAAATCGATTATGAATATGATAGTGATATAAGATATGGTCAAGAAAATCCCACATGGGATTATCCTAAGTTTTCAGTAGAAACAGCGTTTAGAACTATGGGAGATTGTGAAGACCAAGCGATATTAGATGCATCTTATTTAGAGTCTTGTGGATTTGAAACAGCAATTGCGATTAGTCATGATCCAGATCATCCTGTATATGGTTCTTTTTATCATGGAACACTCTTGGTACATATTGAAGACACTGCTGTGTTTTATGCTACATATCCATCAGGTACTCTATGGCATCTAAGTACGATTGATCCTTATGAAGGTTTTACTTGGTGTTGGCTTGATCCTACTTGGGATGTTCCATTTGGTAGTATTCCTGCTTGGCTTCAGGATTATATAGATTTAGGTGGTGGTATTTCTATGGATATTTGTTCAATTGCATTTTGTGATCCAGATGGTGGTGTGGGAGAACCAGAATTACAATGTTCAATTTAATTAATTTATTTTTTTCAGTCTGTAAATCATTTCGGTTTATAGGAATTAAAATAAAAAAGAGTTTAATAAAAAATGAGAAATAAAAAAATATTTCTAATAATTGGAATGACTATTTTAATTTTAATGGTGAATACATCATTTACAAAAGGAACAACAGCGACAGTATCAACAATTGTAGAGAAAGATAGTTATGTAGATTCATATAGTCCAGATTCAAACAATGGTGGAAAAGACTGGTTAATATTTGGAAATTATATTCTTGGGTGGAATGAAGCATATTTATACTTTAATTTTTCTGATAAACCAGCAAGTTGGACAAAAGCAGAAATTTCAATAGATATGTATTCCGTTTCGGAGACTTTTGATGTATCTGCAAGTTTAATAAATGATATGTGGGATGAATATACAATCAATTGGTTAAATAAACCTGAACATGGAGAAATAATTACAACTTTTACCGTTGCTGAAGGAAAAGTTTATACAATTGATATTTCTAATTATATAGAAGGAGGTGGTATTTCAATTTGTCTTAATGCTTCGGATTATCTACAAAATGGATATGTTCAAGCAAGAGCGAGAGAAGGAAGTATGGGTGATCTTTTTCCAGCACCAAAATTAATTTGGACATATGAAGTCGAACCACCTAATCAAGCACCAACGGCAACTATTACTTCTATAACACCAAATCCAGCAGAACAAGGAGTGGATAATGTTGAATTTAAAGGTACAGGCACCGATTCTGATGGGACAATAATTGCTTATGAGTGGAGTTCAAGTAAAGATGGAGTTTTAAGTAGTCATAGTTCTTTTAATAAATCAGCAAATGATTTATCTATTGGACAACATACAATTTATTTCAGAGTTAAAGATGATGATGGAAAATGGTCAAGTCAAGTTTCTATGGTACTAACGATTAAGGAAGAATCCACTCAACCTGAACCAGATCAAGAAGAGATTCCTGGTTTTAATCCTTTAATTCTTTTGGGAATTGTAGGAATTGTGATACCTATATTAATCAAGAAGAGGAAATATTAAAATTTTTATTTTTTTCAGTCCATTTATCGTTTCGATAAATAGGAATTAAAATAAAATTAAAAAAAGGATTCCTGCTACTCTGGATTTTTGTCTTTTGGTTGGTGTGGAATTAAATCTACACCATTTCGCCCTCCTCCTCCCCCCCCCTTGTGTAGCAGGAGTTTCACCTTTTAAATTAAAAATGAGCGAGAAAAAAAAGGAAAAAAAAAGATTGAAAGAATGGCTTGAACAGAGAAAAAAAGAACGCTAAAAACTTCAATCGAAAATCACATTATAATAGGGATGTGATTTACTAACTTTTACCTTTTTATAGAAATTTTTAAAAAAATATATTTTTTGGTTAATTTTTAAAGATGGCTTGAAAAATTTCAATTTATAAATTTATTAATATTATTATCAGTTTAATAAAACTCTATTAAGGTATTCGTCAATAAATAAAAAACTATATAAAGAAAATAGAAAATTTTCTATTTAGAAATAAAATAAAAATATTTTAAAAAATTAAAAATTTTTTAATTAATCAAAAATGAAACAAAAAAAACATTCAATAGAGGGGATGTAAAAAAGCTTCGAGAAGAAAAAGGAGTATGGTATGCATTCCGAAAGTATGTTTATCTGGGCAGGATTAAAATACAAGCTTTCATAGTTTAAATCTTAAAATGAACGCACAACCACACTCAAATCTTTTTGTTTTCTTAAATATATAAACTTTTTTATTAACCCTATAAAAATCGACAAAAAACTCTTATAAGCTTAAATAAGTGATTCAGAAAAATAAATCGCTTAAAATTAAAGAATATAGTGTAAAAATGAAAAGAAAAAAAAAGAAAATACGTAGTTCTTGCAGATTGGATCATGAAAAATGTCAATATTATAAAAGATTTAATTCTGAAGAATTTCGATGCAGCAAAGGATTTGAAGAAAAATGGTGTAAAATTGAAAGAAAGAAAATGAATGATTGTCTGAATAATATAATCCTAATCAGCAAATTATAATTCCAGATGGTGAAAATAATTATAGATATGAAAAAATATAGCATAACGTTCTATATTATCATCTAATAAAAATTTGGCATATAATGAATCTAAATAGTAAAATCAGTAGTGTTATCCCCTTTCTTTTTACCCATTTTTTTGAAAAAAGGGGCTAGCATTGAAGCTTGACTAAAAATAATCTTAATAAAGAGAATTTTATCAACAACATCTTTTATTTTTAAGGACGTCTCATACATGGGAGTAATTTTTTGATTAATTAAATCAATATTTTCATCAAAAAAGTTTATTAATTCCTCATATTTATCGTAGTCTTCAAATGCTTTATTCAATTTATCTTTAATGTCCTTAAGATTAAATTCTTTTTCTTTATCACTCATATTAATTTATTTACTTTTTCTTGGAATATTTAAATGTAAAAAGAGTGATATATTACTGATTTTTTAATTCATTTGCCTTAACTTCTAAATTTTGAAAAATTAAAGAATAAATATCCTATGTTCTAAATATCTTCAATTCGATACTTACTTCTTTCAATAGACCTATCTAATAAATCTAAATCTTCCTTAGTTATATCTCTTATAGTTAAGTTATAATGTAATAGCTTTTTACAGTTTTCATAGGCGTTTAGGACTTTCAAACCATTTTCTACTAAATATTCTTGAGTTTTTTGAAGTTCATCCAATTCTTTATCTATTTCCGTATTTGGTGTATAAATAATATGTTTTAAATCGTTTAAAGTTGAGCGATATTTCTCGATTAATATTTGTTGTTGATTCTTAGGGCGTTTAGTATCATCTATAAGTAATTTATTAATTTGTTTTGCTAATTGAGCTTTACCTTTAGTTCTATCTGCTACAATTTTCTTTTTCTTGACTTCCTGAATGGTTACTTCAGGAGCAATTTTTTTGACTTCCTGAACAACAACTTTTTGAGATTCGGGATGTTTATATTTACCAAAATCAAACTTAACCATTATCCATAACCTCACTAACTAATTGTTCTAATCTATTTGCTTCTTTTTGCTCTAAGTCTATTTCAATTTCATTTTCTATAAATGGTATTATCATTTTTTTGAGAATTTCAGTATCTATTTCATTTGTATTCGTTTTTGAATTTGATTTTGTAAAAAAATATTCTATTACAAAACCATCAATCGCTTTTCTTAATATTCTTTCCATATCCAAATCGTTTAAATCTGGTATTCTAATAGTTGTAATTTTAGTATCGTATCCATATTTCGCAAACTTTTTAGTTTTTACCATTTTTTACACTTTTTATCGTATTCTTTTATGTTTAATTAAATTACATCGTATTCGCTTATAAAGTCTTCGATTTTTAAAAAAATAAAAATTATATGAGAATTTTTGACATTATTTCAATCGTATTCGCTTATCATATCGTATTCTCTTATAATGTTATATCGTATTCTTTTATAAACATTTTTTTCGCAATTTAATAGGGTTTAATGATGTTTTCTATAACTTTTTTTTTTCGAGTGCCGACAAAATTAAATCTATGGGTATGAAGTTGGTTTTTCATATCTCCCTCTATTATATAGTATAAGCATAATAAAGTAAAATTATCTTTAAAATTCTTAGCAAAACCATTATATAAAATGTTATAGCCGAGTATCAGAAATCTTTAATCTCTTAATCCATTTCTGAAATTTTCAATTTTTAAAAATCATCTATTTTTTGAAAAATTTATTTGTCAGGACTGCTTAATCTTTCATAAATTCTGATATTTATATTTTAAACAGTTAAATTTTTGAAAAGCATTTATAAATTTCCGATTTTTTTCTGAAAGTTATTAGGAAAAAATTTGCTAAAACAAATACAGCAGTATTAAATTAATGATATAATAATAAAAAGATAATAAAAAAGAAAACTACTTTGCTACAAATAATCTTCCTTTGGTTTTTGCACTTGTTGCATGATCTCCACTATATTCAATAAACTTATCTGAGATCTTTTCACCGTCTGGCAGTTCGATTTCCGAAACTTCTCCAATTTTTTTAAAAGACGGCATCATCCTCCCGATTTTTCCTTTCACTACAACGAATCCACGGGCTTGATCGGCAGCAACTCGAGCTTCTGCATCACCTTCGCATATAATTATACCTCCGTGATTATGAAGGCCTAAAAATTGACCTGCTGAACCACAGATTAATTTGGGAAATCTTTTTTTTGGAGTTGAGCCTCGAGCCCAAATCATTGATTCATATCCAACACTTCCTTTAACTTTTATTACACCATTTGTCATACCTTCCCAATTCCCTCTATATGCAGCACCTACATAATTTCCTGCATTCTCCGTAATTTCTAATTCACCTCCTTCCATCATTGCTCCTGCCCAATCCGCAGCATTACCATTCACTACAATTTTACCTCCACTCATTGTATTTCCTACGTGCATTCCCACATCTCCATTAATTGTAATTGCCCCACCAGACATTTTTTCCCCGATTCTTTTCACTTTTGACAAATTTCCATTTACCACAATTTCAATATCATCTAAATTATTACCAGCCGTGCCTTTAATATCAAAAAAATCTTTAAGTGAAAGTTTTTCATTACCATGGAATACTCTCAAAGCCCCAATATCCTTTTGTGTTTTTCCTTTAAAGTTATCTGGAGATATTGATTCTGCTTCAAGGGAAAAAGTAGGTTCCTTCTTTAACGTTAATTCAATTTTGCTCATTCTTTTACTCACCTTTTAACTCCTTTACTTTTTCAATTAATTTTTCAACTATTTCTGCATCTGCCATACAACCTTCGGGAGCATTTTTTACCTTACGTAGCCTTAATGGAATTTTATCCATTCGATAGGCCGTTCCTTCGCATTCAATCCCTGCAATTGCTGGGGGCAATACTATATCAGCCATTTCAGAGGTCGGAGTTTTATGAGGTTCAATGGAAATTAAAGGTTTTTTTAACATATTAATTACAGCATCTTTCGGAAAATTACTTGCTGGGTCGCTAGCAACGACTAAAGTAACATCAAAATCATTTGTTTTTAATATATCGACTGCTGAAAATTCGCCGGGATTATAACGCGGATAATCTTTTGAAAAATCTATAGAATATGGATAACCCGTTGACCATGTAAATACAATATTTGCTCCCGAAACGTTATAATGACCTCTCATTGGAGTTAAATTAAATTTAGTGTGGTCATTCAATTCCCTAACAAGACTTATTCCTGCATCTACATTTCTATGCTTACCTTTAGTCATAGTCAAACCTAAACCAAAAAATAATACTCCAAATTTACAGGATTTTAAAATTTCAACAAGTTCTTTAATTTGTTTAACAGGAACACCCGCTACTTTTTTAACATCTAATTCTGCCCCTCGAAGAATTGCTCTTATTGCATTAAATAACTCATAATCTTCACCAGGATTTATTTTAATATGCATATTTGCTATTTGAGCAGTATGTGTGTTCCTAGGATCTACAACAATTATTGTTCGGTCAAGACGCCCATCTACTCTGAAATACCCTCTAATAAAGTCACTATAGCGCGACATATGCCTAGGATGAGCATGTACTGGATTGCTCCCCCAGAATAATACTAAATCTGCTCGATTTTTATATTCTCCTAATGTACTTGTTGGGCAACCAACATCTTGGATGGCAAGTATTGAAGGTCCGTGACAAACTGAGGCAGTATTATCAAGAATACCTCCGCAAATTTCTATTAATTCAACCGCTTTTCTCTGTGCATCACATTCCGTAGAGCTCCATCCATAAGACAATGGTCTTTTTGCATTTGCTAATAACTCAGCAGCTTTATTTAGAGCTTCATCCCAAGAAGCTTCTTCTAATTTACCATTATTTCTTATCATAGGTTTTGTGTATCTGTGCTCTGATACATTCGATGAGTAAAATTTTGCAGTTCCTATAGCACAAGCATTATCTACTTCAATAATCTCATTATCTTCAATAATAATTTTTATATCATCACAAAGTGTCCCACAGAAAGGACAGACTACATCTTCTTTAACAACTTTAGCCATTTATTTTGCCTCTTTTTATTTATAACTTTTAACTATTTCTAATGCTGAAAGAATCTTCCCACTTTTTACTACTTCTACTTCCGCATCGGTTCCCTTGTATGAGGGCATACCTGTGCCATAAGTTTCAGGATCAATAATAGCATTCGCCCAAGGACCCATTGGAATAAAGATTAAGCCAGGGTGGGGTCCTTGTTCTGTAATTTGAGAATATACAACCACTTCCCCAAATTTTGTAGTGACCTTGACAGGCGTTCCAATCATGCAATCTAATTTTTTAAAATCATCTTTATCAAATTCACAAATTGCACAAGCTTTTATATTTTCCCTTCCTAGTTTTTGACCTTCAAGGGCAACTCCCTGGTCTATGGTTCGACCGCTGGTGAGAAAAAACTTCATTTTATTCCTTTCCACCCCTTCTCATCATTTTCAATCGTTCAACCATATCTGGCCAAAACGGCTCGTTATAATCACCAGAATATTTTACTTCAGTAATTTCAAGCTTTATTGCACCCGTTGGGCAAGCATTATCACAAGTTCCACAATATATACATTTTTTATCGTCGAGTTCAATTTTGGGTGATTTTTCCCAACCAGGTGTTTCTTTTTGTTTTTCTGGAAGTGTTATAGCTCCCGTGGGGCAAACATCAACGCAAGTAGAACAACCACCTGCACATTCTTCTGTAACAATACTGATCTTCCCTTCAACATACTGTTTAGCTTGACGACCAATTTTTTCACAATCTTTCAATTCAAATTCTAATTTAGGTAGTGCTTTCTTTTGAACTAATGGTAAATCAATAGATTCTACTTTCTCACCATTATAATAAATTGAGAGAGCAAAGAATGGGCACATATAGACACAGACTCCACAAAAACTGCATTTATTTGGATCATATATATTTGGAACAAGATCTTCAGTGGATAATCTTTTTGTTGCACCTACTGGACCTCTAGATACTGCTTCCTTGGGACAAACCTTAGAACATACTCCACAACCCACACATTTCGTCTTATCTAAATCAAGTTGAGTACTCTCAATTAGATATTTTACTCGAACACTTTCCATTTCTTTGGTTATTGTCCTTGATATTTTTGGAAATGACATCTTTATTTCTCAACTACTAATTATTAATAATCTTTTTATTTTCTTTAATTAAAATTATTTGATTTATTCTAACATTTCAACTATCTTTATATTAATTGCTTTTTGCGGGCAAATCTCAACACAAATTCCACAGCCGGTACAATTTGTAGTTCTATTTTCATCATATACTTCATTTGCATAGCCGTTTTTAACTAAAATAACTGCGTTTTCATTAGTTAAATAACCTTTTTCTTTTAACTGATCAAAATTTACCGGACAACTTACAACACAATCATTACAACCTGTACATAAAACTTTATTAACTTCAATGCTATAAACTTTCATTTCTTATTCCTCCATTTTTAATGGATTTGGTCCAATTTCTTTTAATTCTTTAACAAATTCCTTTACAATTTCTGTTAATTCAGCTCCTTCACTTGCGGAAACTTGCGTGTATTTTACTCTCTTTGGATTAATTCCAAATTGTCCAAGCATTTTTATAAATAATGGCATTTTTCGAAATGTTTTAAGATTCCCTTCTACATAATGGCAATCACCGGCATGACAATGACTTACAAGAACGCCATCCGCGCCATTTTTCAATGCTTGAAGTACCATTGTCGGTTCCATTCTCCCACCACACATAACTCTTAAAATTCTTAAATTTGCGGGCCTTTGCATACGTGAAGTCCCTGCTTGGTCTGCACCAGCATATGTACACCAATTGCAGCAAATTCCTAAAATATAAGGGTCAAAATCCTCCTTTACTTTGGCCATATTATTTACCTCCATTTTCTGTTTTTGCTAGTGGTGGAATGGCTGTATTGATCATAGCAAAAATTTGATCGTCTGAAAAGTGATTCTGGACAATAGCATCTGATGGACAAGCCGCAGCGCATGTTCCGCAGCCTTTACAAAGAGCTTTATTGATTACTGCAATATTTTTAAACACATCAAAACTTATTGCATTAAATGGACACAGGCTTTGACAACTTTTACAGCCGCTACATTTTTCTTCTAAAACTATGGAGTAATAGGGCTCAATTTCAAATTCACCCTTAGCCATTAATGTAGCAGCACTGGATGCTGCTCCTTTTGCCTGAGCTACAGTATCAGGGATATCTTTTGGCCCTTGGGCAACACCCGCAATGAAAATTCCACTTGTTAGTGTATCAACCGGACGAAGTTTTGGATGAGCTTCCATGAAAAACCCATCAGATGATTTTTGAATAGTAAGTAGTGATGCAAGCTGATCGGAATCATGCCTTGGCTCTAAACCACATGATAACACTAACATATCTAACTTTATCTCAATTTGTTTTTGAAGGAAAGTATCTTCAGCTCGAACAATAAGGCTGTGATCTTTATTTTCATACAGTTCTCCAATTCTTCCGCGAATAAATTTAATATTAAAATTTTCTCCTGCGGATTCATAAAATTCTTCATATCCCTTGCCAAAGGCTCGTATATCCGTGTAAAAGATATAAACGGACGCTTCTGGATGTTTTTCTTTATACTGTCTGGCTTGTTTCGTTGCATACATACAACAAACACGGGAACAATATTTATTCTTTCCTGGACGGAAATCCCTACTACCTACACATTGTAGAAATCCTAAAACATGTGGTGGTTTTAAATCAGAAGGTCTTACAGGTTTCCCCTCAAGAGGCCCATATGAACTTAATAACCTTTCCATTTCAAGGCCAGTTATCACGTTTGGATACTTTCCGTAACCATATTGCTTTAATTCTGTTGGATCATATAAATCCCATCCTGTAGCAACAATAATTGTTCCTACTTTCACGTCTATATATTCCGGTTTCTGATCTAATCTTATAGCATCTGGTTCACAAACATCGGGACTTGCGCATATACCACATTTAATACATTTAGTCATATCAATCGTATATTTCCCAGGAATTGCTTGCGGAAATGGAATATAAGCTGCTTTTCTAGTTCCTATACCCAACTCAAATTCATTCCCGCAAATAACTGGACACTCTATAGCGCATGCTCCGCATCCTGTACATGCTTCTTGATCAATATAATGAGGTTTTTTCTTTATGGTAACATCAAAATTTCCTACATATCCATCTACATTATTAACTTCGGAATATGTCATAAGATGAATTTTTTCCTCTCTCTCAACATCTACCATTTTTGGCGTTAAGATACATGCCGAACAATCCATTGTTGGAAAGGTCTTATCTAATTGTGCCATATGTCCCCCTATGGTCGGTTCTTTTTCTACCAAATAAACATCATATCCTTCTTGTGCTAAATCTAAGGATGCATACATCCCGGCAATTCCGGCACCAATTATTAAACAAGTCGGCTCAACTTTTACAAGCTCAACTTCTAATGGTTTTAATTCATTTAATTTTGCAACCGCCATTCTCACATGGTCTTTTGCAATCTTTAATGCTCCTTCAGAATCATCTAAATTTACCCATGATGCATGCTCACGAATATTTGCTTGTTCAAATAAAAATTCATTCAAACCCGCTTCTCTAACCACTGTTCTAAATGTAGGCTCATGCATTCGTGGGCTACATGCTGCAACAACCACACGATTTATTAAACCTTTATTAATATCTTCTTTAATCATTTCCTGCCCTATACTACTACACATAAATGTATATTCTTTTGAAAGACTAACATTTGGTAAAGTCTTTGCGTATTCAGTAAGTGTAGTTGTATCAATAACTCCAGCAATATTAATACCGCAGTGGCATACATATATTCCGATTTTTATTTCTTCATCAGTATTTATAGTATTAGACATCTTCTCAATATTCTTTTATATGTGTTCCTTGATTTTATCCATAAATGATTTAATTGGAATAAATGGGGGAACGCCCGCTAAATTATGAGTGGCTACTAATCCTAACTCTCGAGGATTCATTCCCATTGATAATCCTAATAATTGCGTGTAATAAATAATGGGAATCTTATAAGGTTCCCCAATAATATCTTTAAATGTCTCATTCACCTGCACTTGACCCAAATCAAGTTGTAAATGACAAAATGGACAACAAACCATACAACAATCAACTCCAACATTTCGCATATTTTCAAGCTTTTCTCTAGTGTAATCAAGAGATACCTCTAATGATGCTGTTCGGACAGCCCCTCCTGCTCCACAACACATTAACCGATCTTTGTAATCTATGCATTTTGCCCCGGTTATTTCAATTAATTCCTCGAAAAACCTCGGATCTTCAGATTCTCCATGCCATGGTCGATGCGTAGAATCTTTCAATATATGACATCCATAATGCACACCAACTCTTAAATTAGGGAACTTGATGTTGGTATAATCTTTAAGTTTATCAAGTCCAAAATCATAATATAAAACATCAATTATGTGTTTTACTTCGATTGTCCCTTTGAATTCCCTACCTATTTTTGCAAGATGCTCATTTACCATATCCCGCTTTTTTTTATCATGTTTTAGCATAACATTCACTTCAAGCAAAGTAGCATAACATCCATTACACATAAGGACAATATCGGCACCATTCTCTTCTGCTATAGAAATATTTCGCGCTCCCACCACAAGCCAAAGAGGTATGCTAAATCCTCTGAATACTCCAGGAGCTGGACAACAGGACGCTCCCTGCATATCTATCAGCCCTATTCCTAATTCCTTAAACACATTTCGCACAGATTGCTCAATAAAAGGGTATCTATTGGGAATAACACATCCTAGATAGAATGAATATTTTAAGTTTTTTTCAGGCATAATGGTCTTTCGTTCTTTTATTAAATTGGGGTAAAACACGTTCTCTGAACTTAAGTAATTAATTATTCAATTTGTTTTAAAATTTTAGATTTAAAGATATACAAAATTGTGGAGGAAAGGTTATAATTCAAAAACTAGTTCATTTTTTTTCCGTTTTAGAAGATAAATTAAATATCTTAAAAAAAAAATACAGGAAAAATTATTTAAAAACTGAAATAGAAAAAAATAAAAAAATAAAAGTTTGTATTAATTCTTAAAAATATTATTCAATCAACCGACCAACTTCTGCTAATTTTTCGGCTACATCGGATAGTCCCAAAGATTCTAAAGTTTTACGGGTTTGCCAACTCGTTTCTTTATCCCATCCATGAAGTTCATAAAATGCATCTAACATAGAATTATATTTTTCTTTATTTAAGGTTTCTCCTTTATGTGGCCCTGATAATATAGGATCTTCAAAGAATCTTCGATGTGGAAGGTCATCTTCGCGTTTAAATCCAACATGAATGGTATTAAATGCTTTCTCTAAGTTATAACCTTTTTGCCCTAAGAGCATGAAATCCTCTTCCGTTAGGTTAATTCCTAATGCTAAATTAGTTAATTCGACATAATCTGAAGGTTCAAGTGCATATACACCAGACCAAGTTCCTACATAAACACAGATTCCAGTAATGTCTTCAATTTCTTTAGCTCGTAATTCCCAAAATACTATTGGTGGTTGGTCTTCATAAGAATATGGATTAAATTTTACACCTTTTGGCCCAAATGCAATCGGTATATTGATGCTTCCCCTCATATGACGCCCTGCAATTGGAGATGTGGCACACGCGAGAGACCATCCCTTACAAACACGATATGGATCAAGTGAATCTTGTCCTTTTTGATTAATAGCAAATTTTTCTGAACCTTTTCCAAGTTTTTTTGCTGCAGCAACTACACCATCTGCAAGAAAATCACCAAAACCATCACGTGAAGCTATTTTTTCCTGTAATTCAAGCATTGCATCAGAATTACCCCATGTTAAAATTAAGCCATCAACATCTTCTTTTGTTAACAATCCTTTTTCATATGCCTCGAATGCCCAAGACATAACGACGGATGAGTCATCTCCATCCAAGCCCAATTGATTAGCACGAAGATGATATCTTAATGAAGCTTCTGGATCAGTAACATCCATCTTTCCAGACCACATAACTGAATTAATCCAATAACCTAATCCCTTGGAACCCTTGAATTTTCCTTCATTAATTTCAGAATATGGCTGACAACCTACAGGACATGCATAACACGCTTGAATTTTTTTAAAGAATTTTCCAACACCTTCCTTACCCATTATTCTTGAACGTTGTTCACGAGACCAATGTACATCTTGAGAATTTTTAGTAGAATGCATCATTTCCCATAGATCATCAAATTGTTCAGAGTCATTATATACCATTCCTGCAAGAGTTTTTTTACGGAATACTTTAGCTGTAGGACGTTTTATTATTTTCTGATATGCTTCATAAGCTCTTTGTAAAAATTCTTCTGGATGAGCAACTTTCACTGAGTTGTGTCCTCGAACTACAATAGCTTTTAATTTTTTATCTCCCATAACACATCCAACCCCAGACCCACCAGCAGCCCTACCACAATCTATAATTATTGCGGATCCATGAACTAAATTTTCTCCAGCAGGACCAATAGAAGCTATCTCAATTTTATTATCTCTTAATTCTTTCTTAAGAATATCTTCAGTTTCATAAGTACTTTTACCCCAAAGATGTGATGCATCACGAATTTCAGCTTTACCATCAGAAATAAATAAATAGACAGGCTTTTCAGCCTTACCTTTTATGATTATTTGATCAAACCCTGCAAATTTCATCTCTGGGCTAAAATGCCCACCAACATTAGAGGATCCTTTTCCATTATTAAATACATTTATCGTATCGATGTTTGTCCGGCAGCTAGCAGGAGCGATCGTACCAATTAATGCACCAGCACCAAAAATAAGATAATTTTCAGGATCAGACCATTTAGTTGTGGGGTCCATTTCATTCAAGAGAATCCAGCTACTCAAAGCCCTTCCTGCAATCCATCTTTCAGCATATTTATTTTCCTCAACTCTTACTTTCTCTGCACTTAAATCAACACGTAAAATCTTCCCCGTAATTCCTCCTTTAATTTTAAATCTATTCATATTAATCTTCTTCCTCCTTAATTACAATAGCATTATATAAACAAAATTTAACACACAATGGCTCCTCTTCGTTTTCACAATTATCGCAACTATCATCTAATGTCCATGTCCAAATACCATTTAATTGGTCTCTTTCTACGGATATACTCGATTTTGATGGCTGAAATACTTTATTATGGTGAAAAGAACAAACTAATTCACACGTTTTGCAAGCATAACATCTATCATCTATATGCTTTATTATTTTTGTTGACATTTTTTTATACTTTTTTTAATTTATTTAAAATTTTTAAAATAATATTTTAATTGTTTTATAAATTATTAGCGATTTTCATAATCTTGGCAACACGATCTGTTGTAACAACACCCTTCCTCCGATCATTATTACTACACGCAGCACCTCTGAATCCTACAATATCAGCGCCTAATTGTTTAATAATAGATAAATCTTCAGTACGAAGAGATCCTGCGAGCGCTACCAATAAATTTTGATTATGAGCATTATCTACAAAATTTTTTAATTCCTTTAAATTTAAAAAATCAAATAACCTTCTACCATCTTTTACAGCGGTATCTAACATTGCAATTTCAGCACCTGCTGATTTCACAATATTAGGAATTTTCAATGGATCAACACCGCCAAAAGATCTTGAATCTGCATAACCAGCCCCAACTACAACAACATCTGGGTTGGCCTCTTTCACAGCATTAACTACTTCAGTCATCAATTTTATTCCTTCTTCCTCATTAGTTACTCCAAAAAGTCCTACTTTTACATAATCTGCTCCTGATTTTGCAGCTCCAAATGCGGCTAATGCTGCAGTTCCTGGAAGGTTTGGCATATCTCCGATTGCCGCACTTACTAAATTATTTAATGCTAATTTTTTAACTTTTTTAATAAATGAAGGAACGGCTGCACCTAATGAACCTTCGTCTGGATTCTTTAGATCTATAATATCAGCTTTTCCTTCTAAGGCAGGTTGCAATTCTTCAAGTGAACGTATACTTATAAGAACTCTCATCTTAAATCCTTATTTATATATAAAAAAAAAAATATTTGATTATTTTTACTAATGAACTGGAGTTCCGATTCCTGCTCCCCCTAATGGTAAATCTTCACCAAGTGCCTTTTGTACGAGCATTATTATATGATAAGGTTCCATTTCCATTTTTCTAGCTGTACCTCGCATTACTGCAGTACAGATAGGACAGAATGTAATATAATTATCTGCTCCAGCATCTTTAGCATCTTGCAGGTTCTTTCTTACATAACTCATAGCACGTTCTTTCTGGGTTGGAAAAATACCGGAACAACAGCACATGGTATTTTCCTTTTGATATGTTCGCTCTACAAGCTCACAACCGAGTAATTCAAAAGTTTGTTCAACCCAATCATAGAAACCTTCTTTTAAATCTCCATGAGGATTATATCTTGTAGTACAAGGTCGTTGATATGCAACTTTAATATTTAATGGAGTGATTAAATCTTTATGCTCTCGTAGCCAATCTCGAATATATTCCATAAGATGAATTGGTTTAAAAGGAACTTCAATCATTTTAGCAAGTGCTTCAGATGTTACAAAACCCCAACATGCATCATGATAAAAAATTATTTCCTTATATCCTGTATCAGCAAGATTTTTTACTAATGATGGAAGGGTATCTAAGGCAGAATTAGCATCACACATATGTGTTTCTGGTGCTCTGCAGCAATATGATCCACCCATTATTAGTGGTAATCCTTCAAATAACTTTCCTTTAAAAACTTTCTCCCATGGAAGTGCATCAGGAAAACCACCTATAGAAACAGCAGGTTTATCAGGATCTCCTTTAACGATCTTATCTTCTTTTTCTGCCCATCCTAAAGCAGTTTTTTTAGCTTCTTTTGGATATATATAAAGACCTGTCTTTTCCTGCATTTGATTTATCAAATCCCATGGATTTGCTCCTTGAGGACAATATTCATTACACCCATAACAAGTAACACATTTAGCAAGAATATCAGCAGGTTCTTGAGCTATTAATTTGGCCATATCCGCTTTAGCTTTTTGCTCATCATAATCAACAAATAAGCACATTGCAAGACATTCTCCTTTACATTTCGAAAAATCACATCTTCTTAAATCAAATACCATTTATTTCCTCCTCTTTTACTTTTTTTTTGCTTTTTTTTACTTTTTTTTTTACTTTTAATTTTGTTATGAATTAAATTTGTTATGAATTAAAAAAAATTAATTGCTATTTATTCAAATTTATTCAAACGGTTTTTTTGTTTTATATCGCTCGATTGCTTTATCCACGTATTTAGTCATTTGAACGGCATCAACTATACACACATTTACGCAATTTCCACATCCCAAACAATAATCTGGATAAATAAGCCATGCCACTGGGACTTTTCGATTTAATCCCATTAATTCAATACACGAATTTGGACATGCTTCTATACAATCTCCACACCCTTCACACATAAATGGCATAAACCAAGGAAATTGTTCGGGTTTTTTTTTAGGTTTCTTTCTATCTATTTTTTTAGTATCCATCTGCTTAACTGATTTCAATTGTTATTTAACCCTGTATATATTATTTTTATTATGTATCTCTTTCTTATCTTTTTTGATATTAGAAAAAAAAAAAAAAATTAAAATTTTATTTTTTTTTTGGCAAATCTTTCCATATATTTCGTTCCCACTCATCAAATTCTTTAGGAGTTTTAAGATCAAGTCGCAACCCAGCATAACATCCAGGTTTAGTGCAATAAACTTCTGAGAGCTTAACAGTCAAATATACATTATCCCCTTTCTGTTTCGCTATTCCTTTACCTTTAAATTGATAACAAAACCGAATACTACCAATTCCAAGAATTCCAAAAGCAACCCAGGAATTATCTGATAAAGGTTTTTTAATCACTGAATATTCGTCTTTAGTAAGGGCAAATACGACTTCATCATCTGAAACTGAATCTATTTTTCTAGCGGTGGTAATACAAGGTACTCCATTTTTATCAGCTATATTTAAAAGACATCCTGTCTTTATCCATTCTCTCATTCTATTCGTTAAAACTATTGCCATTTTTATATACCTCTTATAAAATTTTTTCTCCTACTTTTCCTTTTTCAATTGAATATACTTCTTCGATATGTAATACAACAACTCCACGCTGAGCGGGATGTGAATATACAACATCAGGAGGCACTTCATCTGGAGGTTCTTTATTATGCCAATCTCCCCATTCAGCTAAAACTTCTTTAGCAGTTATCCCATACCAATTAAAATCAGGCGGAAAGCCATATTCTATATCTATTGCTTTTCCTTTAAATACCCAATCTCTTCCCGAATCAATAGGGTGTCCTATAATTATGGAACATTCGGGATTTTCCTTTAGGTTCCTCTTTGTTTTCAGTAAAAACATATCAGCGACCAAAGCCTTGTCATCTTTCATACTTGCTATATATCTCATAGCAGCAATATTAGGTTTACCATCTATAGTTGATGTAGCTAAATAGATTACAGATCCTCCTTTTCCAGGAACTATCAACGCTTCTTTCATTTCAGGTGTTAATTTTACCATTTTTTTCTCCTATTTTTATAATTTTATATTTTTGAAATAAATTTTTTTAAATAAAGAAACAACAATCTTTATATAAATCTTACTTCAATTTATTTATAAGTTTTACTATATTAATAGTTTTTTAAACAGATAAATTAGTTAGAATAGAAAAATGGAAAAAATATCTTTAAGATTTATATTAAAGCAAAAATCATCTGTTAGATTAATTAAACCTTCCTTACTATTTTATCTAATTCAATATTAACCTATTTCGATTTATATCGAAAAATTTTTCCTTAAAGCAATTTTTTTTTTTTAATAATATTAAGAATGTTAGAATGAAAGCTTGGATATAGTTAATATTAAACGCTTGGATATAGTTAATATTAAACAGATATTTTTTAATGAAAATTCCAATATTATAATTAAAGAAATTTCTTAAAATATTAAAGTTAATAAAAACAGAAAATTTAGAGTAGCGCATGAATTTTGAGTGAAAAATTTGATATATTATTCATTTCTGATTCTAAAGATGCAATATCCTCAATAATTCAAAAGTTAAAAGCTTATAACTTCAAAGTGCAATTGGAATTTATCGAAAATTATGTTACTTTATATTTAGTGTTATCTAAAAAAACATGGGATATTATATTATCCGACTATAAAGCATGGACACGATACGGAATAGAAATATTAAGAATTATCAAAGAAAAAGAATTAATAATTCCCTATATTGTTATTGGACAAGAAATAGATGAAAAAGCGATGATTTCCTTGATAAAAACCGGAATAAATGATTATATCAAAGAAGATGATCTAAATCGCTTAATTCCTACTATTATACGAGAGATAAAAAATACAAAACACTTCAATAAACTAGAAAAATCTTATTTTTCTCAATATTTAGCTGAAGAGAAATTTCAAACATTGCTTAAAATTTCTAAATTTATGATTTATAAATTAGATCTAAACATAAATTTTCTTGGAATAAATAATGTTTTTACTGATATTCTAGGATATAACAAAGAAGAAATCCTTGATTCATTAAGCGTTTATAAATTAATTCATCCAAATGATAAAATGATTTTTACCAAAGGAATTAAGAAAGTATTGGAAGGTAAATTTGGTACAAATATTAAATATCGATTAAAAAAAAAGAATGGAAGTTATATACAATTTTCATCTAATATGGGACCAATTTTCAATAACCAAAATAAAATTGTCGGAATTCTCTGTGTTTCCGAAGACTTAACGAGATACAGAACAATCCGACAGTTCATTGATAATCGTATCCATAGACAAGCAATGATTGCAAAATTTGGCTTAGAAGCTATTACGGAAAAACAAATTGATAAATTGTTTAAAAAAGCATCATCTTTACTTGCAAAAATATTGGATATTGAGTTTACGAAAGTACTTGAACTTCTTCCGAATAACAAATTTTTAAAATTAAGGGCAGGGTCTGGTTGGCATAAAGGATTAGTTGGAAATGCAACTGTTGAAAATAATATAAATTCGCAAGCAGGTTTTACATTACTAAAAACTACGCCAGTAATTGTGGAAAACTTGAAAAATGAAACGAGATTTTATGCACCAAAACTTCTTGCGGATCATGATGTCATTAGTGGAATGAGTGTTATTATTCAAGGAATAAACGCACCATTTGGTATTTTAGGAGCTCATACAAAAAAATATCGGAAATTTTCAAAAGATGATATCAATTTTTTACAATCTATAGCAAATATTCTTGCAAGTGTTATTGTTCGTGATTATACTGAAAAAGAGTTAAGAGAAAGTGAAGAAAAATATCGAATACTCACAGAACAATCCTTGTTGGGTACCCTTATCATTGCTAATGAACGCATAATTTATGCAAACAAAGGTATATCTGATATTTTAGGATTTTCGATAAATGAACTACTATCTTGGGATCTAAACACTATAAGCCAGCATATTCATCCTGAAGACTTACAAATGACTTTAGAAAAATATAATAAAATTTTAAACGAAGATATATCCTCATTTCAATCCGAAATACGAATGAAGAAAAAAAATGAAAATTATTTGTATATCCAACAATATTTAAAAAGGATTCAATTTCAAGGAACCTGTGCTATACATATAAATATAATTGATATAAACGAGCAAAAAAAGAATGAATCACTATTGGAATCTTCCCTAGCAGAAAAAGAAATACTCCTAAAAGAAATCCATCATAGAGTAAAAAATAATTTACAAATAATTTCAAGTTTAATAGTACTACAAGATGAATATGTAAAAGATGAAAGAGTTCTTCATATTTTTAAGGATTTCCAAAATCGTATTAAAGCTATGGCGCTAATACACGAAATATTATACAAATCCGAAAACTTAAATAAGATAGATGTTTCAAAATACATGAAAAACCTTGTTAATAATCTATTTAAAGCTTATTCAGCAAATTCCAAACAAATTAAATTACAATTGAAAATTGAAAATATTGATTTCAACCTAAATAATGCCATTTCTTGTGGTTTAATTGTAAATGAACTTGTATCTAACTCATTAATACATGCATTTTCTAAAAATGATGTTGGAAAAATTATTGTTACACTGAAAAAAACCAAAAACAATAGAATATTATTAGATGTGTATGATAATGGAATAGGTTTTCCCAAAGATGTAAATTATAGAAATTCAGATACAATTGGGTTAAAACTTATATACACTATAACCAAACAAATGGATGGAAATATTACTATTGAAAGAAATAATGGAACTCATTTTATAATCACCTGGAAATTATAAAAATTATTATGAGTATTAGTAAAATGTCGCAAATAAAAGTCATGATTGTTGAAGATGAATTAATTACCGCTGAAGCAATAGCGATTCTTTTAAAAAAATTAAACTATAATCCAATTGCCATTGTTTCTTCTGGAGAAGAAGCAATTTCCAAAATCAAGAATTTAAATCTTGATTTGATATTAATGGATATAATTCTAGCTGGGTCTATGGATGGAATTGAAACAGCGAAAATTATTAATGCAAAATATAATATTCCTATTATATTTATAACTGCATACGGAGATAAAAAAACATTAAATAGAGCCAAATTATCGGAACCTTATGGATATATAGTAAAACCTATAACGAGTGAAGATGAGCTTCTACCTACAATAGAACTCGCAATGTATAATCATCAAGTGAAAAATAAACTTAAGAAAGATAATGAAACATTTAAACAGATTAAACATTTAATCCGATCAGATAAAAATGTTTTACCCTCCCAAATTAATAATTCTTTAGAAAAAGGAAATTATCTTGAACAAGGAAATGACGACATAGAACCTATACTTGAAATAGCCGTTATTAATGAAAAAATTAACTTAATTGAATGGTTAAAATCGTTTTCAAATCCTGAAAGATTTTTAATGCTGGAAGTAATAAAATCTCAACCATTAAAGTTGGAAGAAATAGAGATGTTGATTGGTAAATCTCAATCTACATCTTCACATCATATTAAGAAATTAGAGGAAACAGGATTCATTAAAGGATGTAAAAATGGAAAATATATTTATTATTCATTAAATAAGCCAAAAATAATGGAATTTGTGCATTTATGGGAGAATTGGATTAAAAATCTCTCATCTTAATTCTTTAGAAAAGAATAGAAAAAAGAGAATATTAAGAAAAACATGGAAGAATTCTCAAAGAATAAAAGTAAAACTATAAAAAAAGAAATCAAGAAGAAGAACTCCAATAAGTTCTTACGAGAATGTATGGAAATCATAGGGAATAAAGACAGATTTTTAATTTTAAATCTATTAAATAATAAACCATGTTTACTATCTGATATTGAAAAAAGCTTGAATAAAAGTCAACCTTCTATCTCCCATCATATTAGAATTTTGGAGAAACATAAATTTATTCATAGTTCTAAGAAAGGTAAATTCAAAGAATACTCAATTTCCAGAGAACAATTTGTAAAATTATTAAATGTTTGGAATCAATGGTTTCATGTAATTCGATCCAAGGATTATTGAATTGAAAGAAATACTTACCAACAAATTTTCAATAGTATAACTAGAGATAAGGGAACAAACTGGTATTTTCCTCGATTTTTTCAGGGTCTGAATCCCCAATAAACACAACTCCGTCAGCTCCGTCAATTACGTATTCTCTAGTAGATAAAAATCTTTCCTGAACTGTGCAGGTAACTATCTGTACGATAATTCTATATTTTTTACCTCCTAATTCGCATCCCAACATTAAAAACACGGAATCTTGCCAGAGTGTCCTTCCATTGGTCGTCTCGATCGAATATCCCTGAGTTATTTTGACCTTACTGAACCTTTCTTTTAACCTATTAAAATTTATTGTTTTTCCCGACTCACCTGAACCCCAGTACGACCTTAAACGGAATTAAGAACTCGTCCTTCTTTAAATCAAGAAGTTTTTCCGTTTATTCGGAACCAATTTCGGATTTAATCATCAATTACAAATGCCTCTCTAAGAAATTATGCTAATTTTATTTAAAAAAGTATTAAAAATTTCTGATTTATTCAAAAAAAATAATTTCGATTATCAACTTTTTGCATTTTTATGAATATTATCGGAATAATTGAACTCAGAGTAAGTATTCCTACGATAACAAGTAGAATTCCCGTATCTATAAATCCAGAAAGAAAAGTGCCTAATGGTCCGAAAATAAGCATAGAAATAATTACCATTAATGCAAGTATCTGATATTTATAACTAAACTTATTTCCTGCAAACTCCATCATTAAAGAAACAAATGCAATATAACCTATTGCATTCGGAATTAATACAAACATTCCTAATATAATTAAAGTCCAAAGATCCATCAATGGAATACACATATCAAAAATACCAACGACAATTATTGAAAAATAAAGAATTTTCTTTCTATCACTATATTTGAGCGCGATATTAATTAAGAGGTATCCAATAATGTTGATAAAAGGAGCAAAAATCAGAAAGAATGAAAATATTTCAAAACCTTCCTGACCAAATCTTCCCACTAACCAAGGTTCATAAGGGACCTGCACTAGTGCTTCTGAGAAAAAAAGGATCAAAAATGCACTTATACAAATGAAACTAAGCTTTAGATGTGATTGATCTAAAGTTTTTATACTTATCTTTTTATATATTTTTTGTTTTACACCTTCTTCTTCAAGGCTTTCTTGTCTATTTCCTTCATTAATAGTTTTATTATATACAAAATAAGAAAGAATTATTAATGGAAATAGTGTGATTAATTGGAAAGTAAAGAGATTATTCCAATCGTTTATGTTATAAATATTATTAATAATTAAAATATAGGATAAATAAGCTAAAACATTACCCAATGAATTTCCAATTTGTATTAAGACAATTTTTCTTTTTTTCGTTTGAATATTAGGTGAAGTATCGATAATATTTCCATCAATTGCAACATCAATTATTGATATGAAGAAATAGTTTATACTCCAAAAAATACCAAAAAGAATCATAATTTGAATTGAAATAATCATTAACAGAAAACTGATAAATAAGCCAATACTGCCCGAAAATATGTAAGTTCTCCTTTTAGGATGTTGACCAGTTTTTTCATAAGTTTTATCGGATAACAATGCAAATATCGGTTTAATTAAAAACGCAGCATATGAAATTAATTGAGCAAAAGCAATTTCTGATTCAGGAATTCCCAAAACCGTAATTAGTAGAACGGGTAAGAAAGTATTAAAAAATACTAGCAGTAATCCTTGAACTAAATATCCAAAAAGATATATTAGATTATTTAATCTTTTCATTTTACTCACTCATATTGGGATGTGTGGTTTGGGTATATAATATTGATATTTTAAAGAAAAAATTTTTTACTTTTACAGGAGATAAGAATGCCATTAAAAAGAAAATTTGAAGTAAAAATTACTTTTTTTCCGCTTTTTCTTCTTTTTTGGCGTATTTACCCCAAGCAATAGTTTTATCGAAACCTACACTACTAATTAATTCTTGCACTTCTTTCACGGCTTTAGGATGTGCATGAACTGTAGGTGGAACTCGGCTTACTCCATAGGATTCTCTCATTATATTCCATTTTTCATCATTAATGGGAACTCCATGACCCGTATCATAGAACATTCTACATAAATTGAGATGATTTGGTAGAATAAACCCTCTTTGAACCGCTAAATTTCTTAAGAATATAATTATATCTGTAATTGGTATATTACGCGGACATCTTTCAAAACAAGTGTAACAAGTTGTGCAGAGCCAGAGCTCTTTATTTGAGAGAACTTCATCAAGGCCTAAAATTGCTTCTCTAACTATAGAGCGCGTTCGCATTGCCGTCCTTCTTCCGGAAGGACAGCTAGCTGTGCAATTTCCGCACTGAATGCAAGAACCAATTTCTGCATAGCCCGCTTTTCTAAGTTCATCAGAAATATCATCTTTAATCTCTAAAATTCGATCAGATTTTAAATCTTCCATTTTAATCCTCCTTAACTGTTTGTAGTAATAATTTTTTGTTTAGGTAGATATGCTTCTTGAACGGGATAATTATTAAAATTAATTGAATAATGATCTCTCCATTTGGCTTTAATATCTTGTATCACAGCATCCATTAGATTTTCTTTAACATTTGCTTTAGTCCAAATAGTATCACCCAATGGTGTGGCTATAACCTTTCCGTCCTTGACGACAATTTCTCCATCTTTTATGGTATATGTTGCATTTGTAAATGCCTTTTCAATCTCAATTCCCTTATATCCATTATCAGGATTAAATTTATACATAGAGATATCTGCTTGAGCCCCAACTCCAAGATGCCCTTTATCTGTTAAACCTAAACATTTTGCCGTTCCAGAACGAGTACATTGGACGAATTCGTAGAGTGTGAGTTCTGTATCAATAGCTTCTAATCCAGTGGCTGAACTTGCTTTAGGTGAAAGTTCCTCTTTAAGTAAAACATTTCTAGATTTTTTATCCATAAGCCATTTTATAACTCTTGGATAGAATGTAAAAGGACCACCATTAGGATGATCAGTAGTTAAAAAGCATTGTTCTTTATTTTTAATAGATAACAGAAGTTCTAATCCTATTGCCCATTGAATAGCATTTACAGCCACTTTTGGACTAAATATATATGGTACAAGTCCCCCACCACATTCTGCTTCTACTTGACTATTTATCCATTTTACACCTGGCTTTGCCCCCCATCCTGATACTCCTGAGAGATGATGTAGTGCATATTCCCATGGTCCATCACTGGTCATAGTTGTTGTATTTGTAAATATTACTTGACCAACATCAGTTGTAACATGTTGATGAGAATCAAGATATTCTACAATTTTATCTGCTCCAGATTCAAAATCTTTCCAGCTAGTACCTCCATAAGCATTAAATTGACAATGAGTAAAATGTATTACATTCTCTCTTCCTGATGCAGCATTAATTTTTTCTAGAGTTTTAAAAGTTTCTATAGTATGGGCATAATTTCCAGGGTGTCCTAAATTATTACCATGCACATGTATGGTATGTGGCAATCCTAATTTTTCATTGGCAGCTGATAATCCTTCAAGAATTTGTCTGGGTGTGACATCAAAATATAGAACATGATCATCTAAAGATTCACAATTTTTACCCCAAGCCCAAGATTCAACACCTCCAGGATTTACAATTTTTACAGCATAACCTTTAACTGTTTCTAATAACCACGCAATATATGCGGATAACTTATCAATATCATTATTTTTAACATATTGAAGCACAAACCAATTATTTCCGAATACTGGAAAAGCCAATTTATCAATAATTGGCATATCTAAAAATTCTTCATGTGTATGTTTAGCTTCAAGCGGTGCCATTGCAGGTTCTACAACTGTTGTATAACCTAATTGTGCATAGCGGTAAGCTGTAACAAATGTTGAGGGACATGAATATCCAGAACCACCTCTTGTAAATTTAGTTTTAAGAACCGGATCTTTTGCATGGTCTTCCGGTCTAAAGGCTCTACCACTATTTATTTTGGGTCCAGCAATATGGGCATGAATATCTACTCCACCTGGAAGTATAATCATTCCAGATGCATCGATAACTTTTGCGTCTTTTTCATTAACTTTTTCTACAATTTTTCCATTTTGAATGTGAATTTGGATTTTATCTCCATCGATCCCATTTTTGGGGTCATATACACGACCGTTTTTTATTATTATTGATTTTGACATTTTTTTATTCATTATCGGGTTTTTAATAGTAATATTTAATATATCTTTTTATCTTATTTTTTATAAGATTATTTATCCTCCTTAAAATCATCACGTTTTCGACCTAAAATGCTACTTGCGAGCGTGAACCTATAAAAGAGTCCAACAGGGTCCTTTATTTTCTCATTAATTTCCTCAGGGTCATTTTGTGAGATAGAACAATAAGTAGATAAAAATTTAGCTCCTGCATCTTTTATATTTTCGGGAGGTCCATAGCAGCCCAAGCATGGAGCATTTGCTTTGTTTGGACAAATTGTTCCACATCCAGCCTTAGTTACAGGCCCTAGACATACATATCCTTGTTCTAAAAAGCAAGTATCCATTGTAGGTAAGCCTTCATAATCCCTTTTTATTTCAGTAAAAACTTTATCAACAACTTCTCTGTCGCATGTACTACAAACTGTTTTTTGGCTAAATTTAAATTCTGGGCTATCTCTTAATTTGTAGAGAAGTAATCCAATAATATTATCAATTAATTCATTTCCCGTCTGTTTGACTTCTAAAACTTTTTGTTTTCCATTAAAGGTTGAAATTAATTTTTCAGAAAAGGTCTCAGGTTCTTTAGCTAATCGTTGCAATAAATCTCCTTTGAAATACATATGTTCCAAATTAGATAATCCTAAATATAATTCAAGAAATTTTTTGATATTTAGTCCAGTGGGCGCATCGATTTCATCAATTGAACCTAGCAAATCAAATAGTTTTTTTCCCTTATCACCAACTTTCGAACTAGATTTAAAGCAACCAACACAGGGACTACCGTTTTCTGGGCATTTTAAATCACACCCACTAGCGGTAATTGGCCCGAAACACAACTTTCCTTTTTCTATGAGACAACCATCTTTATAAAGTGAACATTGTTCACATACACACTTATTAACATCTTTCTTTTCTGGATCAGGTGATAATAAACTTAATAGATATGTAATTGAAGCAATAATATTATCAGTGGTTGGGGGGCAACCAGGGATAAAAATATCAACATTAATAATTTCTTTAACATTAACAATATAGTCTTCAATAGGTGGAACATGCTGGTCAGGAATTCTAGAATCTGTAATTGATTCCGCTTCAATAAATTTCCTTTGTAAAAGATCATCTTTTTTATAAAGATTGCTAAGTCCAGGAATGCTTCCATAGCAAGCACATGCACCAAAAGCAATTATAATTTGACATTTCTTTCTCATTAATTTAGTATTTTCTAAATCTTCATGGGTTCGGATTAATCCCTCAAGAAATCCCACGGCAATTGAACTATCTTCTCTTGCTTCAAGTGAATCATGTTTGAAATCCACAATAGCTGGCCAATATACAATTTCTAACTCGGGGAGAATACCCAATAATCCTAAGTGCGCATTAAGGAGACTTTGGTGGCAACCCCAACAACTAGAAAGTTGCATGAATGCTACTTGAACGGGCATTTTCTTGTTTTTTTTTATTCTCTATTCTATTGAATCTTAATTAGTTAAAAATTATATATATTAAAAAAGTTTAGATTTAATTCTATTAACAAGAATGTCTGAATGCTTTATCTTAATAACTCTTTTTTTTAATAAAGTTTAGTCTTTAATTTTTCTAGATCTTCTTCTTTATTGATGTTGTAAAAAGTCGCTAACTTATTATCATAATTTTTAATTTTATCTTCAATCGATACGAAATTTATTTTCCAATCTTTATTTAGAAGTTCTCTTAATCTAAATTTCTTAAGATTTAAATTTTTCTTTGCCATACGATATCCTTTTTCTATAGGATATATAGCGAAAAGTGGTTCTAGGAATCCATTTTTCCATCGAGGGATACAACAATCGAAATTTAAGGATTCTTTTAACATCAAGATGAGAACTTCGTATTTTATTAGCGGTGAATCGCAAGAGATTACAAAAATTTTTTTAAAATTGGTGTTTAACAAATACTTGAAAGATGAATATATTCCAAGTAGAGGGCTTCGTATTTTTTTTCCCTCCAAAATTGAATAATCATCTAAAATATAGGATAAAAAATCAAATTTAGTTAATGCTTTTTTGTAAGTTTGAATTTGAAATTTATCATGCACAGAAAGAAAAATATTTTTACTAATTTTTTTTAATGTTTCAATTTGCTGAACAATAAATGATTTACCGGATACTTTTATCAAACCTTTATCCAAGCCAAATCTTTTACTCTTTCCACCGATTAAAATTACAAAAGGAATTTCAGTGTTCAATTTATTTTATTTTATGGTGAATTATTAATCGATTATATAAATTAATTAATTTAATGCTAAAATGAATTTTATTTGTTCTCAATTTATTAAAGGTATCTATTTGAATATAATATTAAAAAGCAATTCAACTTATCATATATTATAAAAAATTCAAAAATAAATAACGTAATAAGAAATGATTGGAATTCAAAATGATATTATAGCTGAATCAATTGCTGAAGTTGGTATTTCGGCAATGGATTATTTCACTTGGGGCCATATTGCAATGGGATTAGGATTTTTTGCCTTATTATCATTTCTTCATGTCTATTTTAAATATATAAAGCAGAGCGATGCGTTCCCCATTTGGTTAGCATTTTTAATTACAGTAATAATAGGGATTTTCTGGGAATTCTTTGAAAATTTTGTATTATGGAGTTGGGGCTTGAAATTTGAGAATAGACAAGATTCATTATTAAATGCTTCTATGGATATTATTTTTGTCGCACTAGCTGCAGCATTTTATTTATTATTATGGAAACTTTTGATTAAACCAGGAGAGATGAAAAGTGCTTACATTACTTATACAGTTTATCTCATTGGATTTATTCTAATGATAATATTTTATTTTGTTGGAAAAATGATGACTCCATAAAATAAGGCAAGAAAAGGATTTTCATGGCATGGGGAGGTTTTATAGATAAAGACGGAAGTCAATATCTTAAAAATATGGCAAAGGCAGAGAAGACTCTAAAATATTTAGAGTTTCTCAAAAATGAATTAAATAGCGAAGAAAAAATTATCGTTGAGAAAACTATTCAAATTATCTGTGATTACATTAATAACCTAAGAGAAGAACAAAAATAGAAATTGAATTATTTAACTATTTTTTTTCCCATAAAAAGATAACCTTTCTCTTTATAGTGCAAATTAATTAAAATAAAAAAAATGAGGACTTAAAAAATTTGTATTTCTAAGATTTTATCTCCTGTAACAATTGAATTAACAATTCCTTGATCAGCATCCGATTTTACTTGTCCGAAAATTGTATGCTTGTTAGTTAACCAATCAGTTACTATATGAGTTATGAAAAACTGAGAACCATTTGTATTTGGTCCTGCGTTCGCCATAGCTAATAAACCAGGTTTATCAAAAACCCTACCGCTCTGAAATTCATCCTTAAATGGATAAGAAACCATGTGTCCTTGATATTCAAATCCGTTAATTCCTACGTTACTGGGGCCACCAGTACCAGTTCCTAATGGGCAACCTCCTTGAACCATGAAATTTTCAATAACTCGATGAAATGTAAGTCCGGTATAGAAACCTTTTCTTATTAGGTCCAAAAAAGATTTGACGGTTAAAGGTGCATCCTCGTCAAAAAGCTGTAAATTAATGTCCCCCTTATTTGTTTTAATCACGATATTAGTCATATTTAATAAGAAATAATTGACATATATAAAAGGATTTAATTATTTCATAATATTATACAGAAAAAACAATTAATTAATAAGAAATTTAAATTAGTTAAATAACAATATAGTTTTATCAATATAAATCGATAAGTAATGGCGGAAAGTGATTTAGGTTATTTTTTTAATCCTGATAGTATTGCAGTTATAGGAGCAAGCGTAAATGAAGCTAAAATTGGAAATAGTGTGGTAAAAAATATAAAAAATTCAGGATATAAAGGAAAATTATATCCAATTAATCCATCAGCCAGTGAAATTCTTGGATATAAATGTTATAAAAGCGTATTAGATGTAAAGGAAGATATTGACATTGGCGTTATTGTTATTCCTGCAAAGTATGTTGTTGATGTAGTAAAAGAATGCGCACAAAAAAAAATTAAGGGATTAATAGTAATTACTGCAGGATTTAAAGAAGTTGGTGGAGAGGGGGTTAAAAGAGAGTTAGAATTGGCTAAAATATGCAGAGAAAATAACATTCGTATCTTAGGCCCTAATTGTTTGGGCTTTATGGGTCTTAATTATAATGCAACCTTTGCAGCTGATCAACCCAGAAAAGGAAATATAGCAATTATATCACAGTCAGGTGCGATGCTTACAGGGATGTTAGATTATTCAATGGGTCGAACTTTTGGCTTTTCTTGTTGTATATCTTTGGGTAATAAAGCGGATTTAACATTTGTCGATTTTTTAAAATATTTAACAAATGATGACAATACAAAAGTCATTATAGCTTATTTAGAAAATATAATTGATGGAGATAGGTTTTTAGAGGTTGTATCTGAAATTACAAGAAAGAAACCGGTTGTAATTCTGAAATCTGGTATATCTGAGCAAGGTGCAAAAGCAGCATCAAGTCATACTGGAGCCTTAGCAGGTTCTGATAAGGCATATGATTTATCATTTGATAAGACAGGTGTAATTAGAGCAAAAACTATTGAGGATCTTTTTGATTTTGGGGAGATTTTTGCATTTCAACCTTTACCAAAAAAAAATTCTTTTGTTATTATAAGTAATGCTGGAGGCCCTGGAATTGTAGCAGCCGATGCTTTTTCCCGGGAAGGTTTAAAATTTGCAAAATTTCCAGAAGATATACTTCATAAATTGAGAGAAAATTTACCTGCAGAGGCAAGTATATTTAATCCTGTTGATATAGTAGGAGATGCCACTCCAGAGAGATATAGATTTGCACTTAATACTATTTTTAGATTAGACTCCAATTTTGATAAAAATACTATTAATGAATCTACTAAAGAAAATTCGCTAAATCAAGACCTTCCTAATGGATGTTGTCTTATTCTTGCACCTCAAGCTTTAACAAGACCAACTGATGTTGCAAATTTGGTTCTTGAAACATCAAAAAAAATTCCTTATATACCAATGGTTTGTTCTTTTATTGGTGGAAAAAATATTGCGGAAGGTCAAAAATTATTAAATGACAATCATATACCATGTTATTATTTTCCAAGCCAAGCTGCTCAGACTTTAAAAGTTTTGGTAAAGTATTCTGAAAATAAGAAAAGACAATCTTTAAAGAGTATTAATATTGAGAAATTTAATATAAATAAGAATAGGGTTAATGAGATTTTTGAAGAAGTACGTAAAGATAATCGCTCAGTATTATTGAGCTTTGAAACTAATGAAATATTTCAAATTTATGGAATTCCATCGCCAAAATCAAAATTAGTTCGATCTCCAATCCAAGCTTTTGAAACAAGTAATGAAATGGGTTTTCCCTTAGTGGCGAAAGTTGTAAGCCCTCAGATTTTACATAAAACTGATGTGGGAGGTGTTTTATTGAATATTATTGACCAAAAACAAGCAAGAGAAGCTTATACTCAAATTATGACAAAAGTAAAAAAATTTGGACCTAGAAATGCAAAGATTTATGGTATAGAAATTCAAGAAATGATAGATTTTAAAACCCAACCAAAAGTAAATGAATTAATTTTGGGGATGAGTAGAGATTCTACTTTCGGACCGATGATTATGGTAGGTAGTGGCGGTATTTATGCTAACTTCATTAAAGATATTGCATTTGCATTAACTTATAGATTTACAAGAGAAGATGCAGTTAATTTATTATCTCAGACTAAAATTTTTGCTTTACTCCAAGGAGTTCGTGGCGAACCTCCATCAGATATCGATGCAATTATTGATGTACTTTTAAAACTCTCTCAATTAGTAAATGATTTTCCTGAGATAGTAGAATTGGATATAAATCCTCTGTTATCCTTTGTTAAAGGATGTTCCGCTGTTGATATTAAAATTACAATTAAATCTTAAAATAATAAACAGAAAAAGAAAAAAATTAAAATTTATTTGAATAAAAAAATTAAAAATGCATGTGAGAGAAAAATTGGTAAAAACAATATATTTGAGTTCATTTAATGAAAGAGCTGGTAAAACTCTAATTGCCATAGGATTGCTCCAAAAATTCAAGAAAGAAGGTTATAAAGTTAAATATTTCAAACCTGTGGGCAAACCAATTGGAGCATTAACCAACAAATCTGATCGCGATGTTTCGTTTATTTTAATGAATATAATTGCATCAGTGCATGATATGGATACGATTTGTCCTGTATCAATTTCACCTACCTATTATATTGATAATATAGATATTGGACAAAGAACTGAATATACAGAGAAAATAAAAAAGGCTTATGAGAAAATTAAACAAGATTGCGATATAGTTATTATTGAGGGGACACCTAATTTTAGCTATTTTTGCCGAGTTGGATTAGATGATATTACAATTGCAAAAGAATTAGGAATCGATGGAATATATTTTATATTAGACATATCTACTGATAATTTTATAGATACATTACTTTTTACAAAGAAGTATCTCGATTTTAGAGAAATGAAAATAAATGGGCTTATTATGAACCAAATCGATTTTGACTATGTAGAAAGAGTCAAAGAATTACAGAAAAAACATATCGAAAAATATGAGATCCCTTTGGTAGGTATAATTCAAAAAGATCCCTCATTATCAGAACCTACAGTTTTAGAAATTATGGAAGGCATTGGTGCTGAATTAATAAACAATCCGCCTGATGAATCTATGAATAAAAATGTTAAATCAATATTAGTTGGAGCTATGGATGTTCCCAGCGCTATGAAGTATGTGAGACAGAGTGTAAACGCTGCTTGTATTACTGGTGGAGATAGAAGTGAGTTAATTTTAGCCACTCTCGAATCTAATGTTTCTGTAATCATCCTAACTGGCTATATCCAACCAGACATCTCAGTTAAAGTAAAAGCAGATGAATTAGGGATTCCGCTCCTGTTAAGCCCCAGCGATACATACACGACCTTATATAATATAGAAAGAATTAAACCGGGAATTCAACCAGAAGAAAAACAGATTGCATTAGAAATTATAGAAAAATATATCAATTGGGAATTATTAAAACCTTAAATTTTTATTAAATTTACTTTTATTTTATTTTATTTTATTTTATCTTAGAATTTTTTATATTAATTCCTAAAATTCTTACTCCACCTCTAAGATCGATCTACAAGCTTCAAGTTCTTTCTCTAATACAGAAATTATTGAATCGTACCCTTTTTTATTTACAAATAACTCTCTTTTTCCCTTCAAAATACTTAAAATTCTTATCAATTCTTTTATATGGTTCTCTATTTCATTCATTTATATCATTACACTTTTGTTAAAGTTAATTTTTATGTTTGGCTTTTTATAGGTTTAAGATACGCTATTCCAACTACAATTAAAATTTCAGTCTTCTTCAATAAATGTATTTTTTTTGATGTTTAATATTAGCACGTGTTTTTTATTGTAATATTAGAATTTAATTTTTTAATTAATTAAAATTTACTTATTTGTAAAAAGCCAAAAACATATTTGAAATCTGTTGTTAAGGTGATAGAAATAAATTTTCTAAACTAACTGTTTAATTCAAGAGTATGCAAAACAATTAAAAGAAATTCAGAATTCTAAAAAATAAATATAAAACTAAAGTGACTTATTCTATGGGAAAATTAAATATTGGAGATAAAGCACCACTTTTTAAAATCGATTCATATAATGCTGGAATTATTAATTTATCTGATCTTATTGGAAAGCAAAAAATTATCCTTATTTTCTCAAGGTATTTTGGTTGCCCCATATGTCATTTAGATCTAAAAAATTTATTAGAACGTAAGTCAGAAATAGAAGCGAAAGATGCTAAGATTTTATATATTTCACAATCTGGTGAAAAAATAGCAAAACAATTTATCGAGGAGAAAAAAATTACATTTCCAGTTATTCCAAGTTCAAAAAATGAACTATATAATGATTATGGATTAGGAATAATGGGGATGGAGGCAGTTAAACAAGTTCGTGATAAGTTTAAGGAAGCCACAAAATATGGAATTAAACATGGAGAATATGAAGGTTGGGAAAAACAATCACCCGGGCAGTTTATTATAAACTCTGAGGGCATAATTATTCATGAAAAATTAGGTTGGTTAGATATAGATGCTTTGCTCAAGGTTCTATAATTGAAATTGAATTTAAATTTTTAACTAATAATTAAATTTAATTTTCCTTTATCAAACCTAATTTATCCATTCTTTTTACAATCATCTGAAATATTTCTTTAGCATGAGGAATATCTATCGTTGATTCTACAGATATTCTTAAAACCTGAGTAGTTCCAGATCTTCTAATCATTACCCACCCTTCTTCATAATCAAATCTAACACCATCTAATTTATTTATTTTAACATGGTCTTTGCCTAAATCTTGAAATAAAATATTCATTTCTGTTATTATTTCTTCATTTACTTCTTTAGTAAAAGGAATATCTTCTTTTAATTGAAAACTCTCTCGTACAAATGGAAAATCTGGAATTTCTTTTAATAATTCTTTTAATGTTTTTCCTTTTCTATTTACCATTTCTAAAACATATGCTATCGTTAAAAGAGAGTCTGGTCCGTAGTGGTATTTAGGCCAAATATATGTACCACTGGTTTCACCACCAAGAATGCCCCCCTTTTCCTTCAATGCTGTTGCAACTTTAATGTCTCCAACTTCAGTTCTAATTACCTCATAACCTAATGGTTCAAGAAATCTTTCAAGCATACTTGAACTATTAATTGGTGTTGCAATTTTTCGATCTCTTTCTGGTATTCCGCCATTTTCTGTCAGTATGTCTTTAGCACATAAAGCAAGTAATCTAATTGGGTCAACTAATTTACCATCTTCAGCAATAAAAATAACTCTGTCCGCATCACCATCAAGAGCAATTCCTATGTCTTGGACATCTGAAATTTTAATAAATTTACTTAATTGGTTTAAATTTTCTTTATTAGGTTCAGATAATCTTCCTGGAAATGATCCATCCATTTGCGAATTAATTGTCATATATTTAATATTATAATTATTAAGAATTATTGGGAGAATATCACATGAGGAACCATGTCCAGGGTCTACGATTAAATGGAGTTGATTATCTCTTGGAATTTTAATTTTTTCTAAGATATCATTTACATGAAACTCGTTAAGATCATATATTGGAGTGGCGCTTCCGATTCCAGTCCAATCAGTTTTATTAAACTTTTTTTTATTATATATATCTTCAATTGTTTCTTCCTGTTCGGCTGAAAACCCTAAGCCAGATGGGTTCCATAGCTTGACACCAATATATTCAGGAGTGTTATGTGATGCAGTAATCATGATTCCGCAATCTCCATTAAGCATTTTACAAGACATTGCAAGAGTTGGTGTTGTAACTATGCCAACGGCTTTAACCTTACATCCTGTGCTAATAAGACCAGCGATTAATGCGTGTTCAATAGGTAATGCGGCAGTGCGGATATCTTTGCCGATTATTGCAACACCCCCATTAATATACGAACCTATAGCTAATCCTAACTTTAACGCCATTTCTGGAGTAAAATGAGCTTCAGTTCCCCCGTAATTTTTGAAAACCTTTCTAATTCCAGAAGTACCGAACAATGTCGGTTTTGTCAATTTATGAACCCATTAAAATTTTAAATAAACAGTTATTTGTATAATCAAATAATTTATATTATAACATATAGTTTTCATTATTTTTAATTGTTTATTAAAAATTTTAATTTTTTTTAATAAATTCAGTAAATAAAAGAAAGGCTAAAATAAAATGACGAATCACCGTATTGTATTAATTGGAGCGGGCAGTACTTCATTTGGACCTTCAATGCTCGCTGATATTTTTTTAAGCAATATTTTACAAGGTTCAACTATTTTATTGCATGACATTGATAAAAAGAAATTAGAAATAATTTATGAATTAACTGTTAATGAAAGTGAAAAATTAGGGAAGAATTTCACGATCGAGCGCACTACAAATCGTCAAAAAGCCCTTGAAAATGCTAATTTCGTTATAAATTCTATAGAGGTTGGTGATCGAATGGAATTATGGAGGCAAGATTATGAAATACCGAGAAAACATGGCTCAATGCAGATTCTGGGGGAATGTGGAGGTCCTGGAGGAACTTTTCATGCATTCAGAATAATTCCACCAATTATAGAAATCGTGAAAGATGTTGAAAGGATTTGTCCAAATGCATTTTTAATTAATTTTTCAAATCCTATGTCCCGTGTTTGCTTAGCAATTAAAAGAAGCACGAAAAATTTAAAATTTATTGGTCTTTGCCATCAAATTGGTTATTTAAATAAATTTCTTCCAAAGATATTTAATAGAAAACTCGAGGATTTCAAAATAACTGCTTTTGGATTAAATCACTTTGGATTTTTAATTGGGTTAGAGGATTTTAAAACAGGTAAAACTTTAATGCCGGAATTTAATAATATAGCGTTAAAATATCTTAATAAAGTTAAAGATCGATTTGAATATTCTGAATTAACATTTGAGGTTTTTAAGAGATTTGGATATTTCTCTTATGCATGTGATAATCATCTAGGTGAATATCTGCAATTTGGAGAGGAATTTACAGAAACTCAAGACATGATCGATTGGATTAACCGGACTGACCAAGAAGGAAAGGCAATTTATGATCGCATTATGAGATTTCATAGACGTTTTAAAAAAGGAACATTTAAAGGGTTGAGGTTATTACCAAAACATTCTACTGGCGAGCGTGCGATTCCGATAATTGAAGCAATTATTACAGGTAAAAAGAGTTATGAAAGTTCAGTAAATATACCGAATGATGGATTTGTAGATAATTTACCTCAAGATTTAATAATCGAAGGATCTGTGTGGGTTGATGGTGATGGGGTTCATGGTATAAAAATCGGTAATTTGCCTAAAGGTATAGCAGCATTACTTCGCATCGAAGCAAGTGTGCAGGATTTATGTATTGAAGCTGTTATAAAAAGATCTCGTGAGATAGCATTACAATGTTTAACCGTTGATCCAAATGTTGGAAATGCGGAAAGGGCTGAAGCAATATTTAACGAAATGGTTGAGCTGCAAAAAGATTATCTTCCAAAATTTAAATAATCACAATAATCACAAAATAAAGAAATACTTTTAGCAGCCTCTTTTAAAGAAAAGAAGTAAAGAACACGATTTTTATGTAAATCTTTCTTAACACCATTAAATTTTTTTGCCAATTCAATAGAATCTGCAATGCTGGGCAAGCAAAAAGCAAATGGTTTTGAAATTCTTTTTTGAATTTTAATCATTCTATTGAAAACATGTCGATACAAATGATCTGGCCATAATGGAACTATAACTATATCAATATTTGGGTCATCAACTACAATCTCTATACAATCTGCAAAAATATCTAATATAAACCCGGAGGCCCCTAAGTCTATCGGATTCTTGATATTCACATTAATATCTGGCAAAATATTTGCAATTTTTTCTTGAGAATTTAGTGTTAACAAAGGAACTTTTAGATTGTGAAATGCAAATAAATCTGTAACATTTACCGATGATCCACCACCAGGGGTGATAATTCCTACATTTCTTCCATTAGAAAGATGATTTGAGAATAATAATTCTAAAGTTTTTATTATATTCCAAAATTCATCATTATTTTTTACTAAGATTGCCCCTGTTTGCTTTACCATTGAGTCCCATAATTTTTGATTTGAAGCTATAGCTCCTGTATGTGAAAAGGCCGCACGAGAACCATCTTCTGTAAATCCACCTTTCCAAATTATAACTGGTTTAGTTTTGGTTGTCTTTTTCAATTCCAAATAAAATTCATGACCATTTGCGGATCCAAAAGATTCTAAATATATAGCAATTATTTTTGTTTTAATATCTCTACGGAAATGCCTTAAGAAATCTAAACAATTTAAATCTATCTGATTACCGAATGAAATACCATATCGAAATCTAAGATCACGTTTGAAACCCACATCAACTAATTGAGTGAGGTGCCCTCCAGATTGGCTCATAAAAGAAACTGAGCCAGGAACTCCAAATGGAGTAGAAAAAGTAAAAGCCATCCCCGTTTCTCCATTAAAAGGTCCTAAACAATTGGGACCGATAACTCTTGTATCAGTTCTTTTAATTATCTCCACTATTTCCCTTTCTAATTTTTTTCTCTCAGGATCTCCTGTCTCAGAAAATCCAGAGGAAAAAATTATCACCCAAGGAATTCTTTTATCAACGCATTCCTTCATTATTTTTGGGATATATTTTGTCTTTGTGGAAATGTAAGCCGTATCAATAGGATATGGAACATCTAGAACAGAGGGATAACATTTCCAATCAAGAATTTTTTCACTTCTTGGATTAATTGGATAAAAAGTTTCTGACCATTGAGAATTTTTAAAAGATCTCAAAAAAAGCATAGATCCGAGAGCTGATTTTTCTGAAGCTCCAATAAAAGCTATATGTTTAGGATGGAATAAAGTATCAAATTTGTCAAAGTCTTGTTGATCATCAACCATTAAGTAAGAAAAAATTAGAAATCTTTTATGTTTTTTGATTTTGCATTAAATAGTGCACATATGTATTTCAACAACAATTTTAAGATCAATTTTTAATATTAGCATATTTAATTAAGAAATATAGTATGACTAAGAAAAAAATTCTTGTTTTGGGATCTATTGCATATGATTATATTATGGATTTCGATAAAAACTTCTTAGATGCTGTTAGTATTGATATAGAGAATCGTAAATATCAATCAGTGGTTACTGCTAGTTCTAGAGTTTGTCAATTTGGAGGGACGGCAGGTAACATTTCTTATCATATTGGTAAATTGGGTGTTCATTGTGATATTTGTGGTTCAGTCGGGAAGGATTTTATAAGCCTTGGTTATAAGGAGCATATAGATAAATTTGATAAGATAAATCAAATTATTGAAATATATGATGATTTATACACCGCAGCATGTTTTGTCATAAATGATAATTCAAAAAATCAAATGATAACTTTCCATGGTGGAGCATTGGACAAAAACGTTGAATTTTCACTAAAATCAAAAATTAAAGATCCCAGTGAATATTTTTATGCTATCAATTCAGTTCAGAGTGTTCCTGCTATGGTTCATTTTGCAGAAGAGTTGAAAGAACTTGGAATACCTTTCATTTTTGACCCCGGACAAGTGCTCCCATTATTTCAACGTCAAGAATTGATTAATGTTATTGAAAAAGCTCAAGTATTAATATGCAATGAAAATGAGATTGAGATTATTAAACAGAAAATTAACCTCTCTGATGAGGAGCTTTACAAATTGGTTCCAATTGTTATAATAACAAAGGGTGAAAAGGGTTCGATTTTATATTCTAAGGAACAAAATATTAAGTGTGAAATTCCCTGCTGTAAAGTTGATGATGTCGTTGACCCAACGGGAGCAGGAGATGGTTATCGTTCTGGTTTCTTAACGGGGTTAATTAAAGGAATGTCATTAGAAGATGCTTGTAAATTAGGATCCGTTATTGGTTCTTTTGTTGTTCAATCAATGGGGGGTCAATCTCAAGAATATACTTTTAAAGCTGTTAAAAATAAATTTAAAGAAACTTATGGATATATTCCAAAGGAATTAGATTAATTTACGGAGAATTTCTTTTAAATTTAATTTATTCTAATATTTTCTTATTTTGAAGTGATACCTTCTCTTTTTTCAATAAAATTATCCCATTTTTCTGATACACTTAATTTCTTTTTAATCTTTAACTCTTTTTCAGCCTTTATGAATTTATTTTCTCTATATTTTTTTGCTGGAATCCCAATATAGACCCAACTTTCTTCTAATTCTTGGTCAACCATAGTATAAGAAAATGCAGAAAGGATACAATTTTTTCCAATAATTGTTCCAGGTGAAATAACTGAATGCGAGCCAATGATTACATTGTCTCCTATTTTAACTTTTTTAATGATTAAATAATCGCCAATAATCATTGAAGATAATATTATCGCAGCTTGACCAACCGATATATTACTTCCAAATTCAATAAATTCACAATTTACCCATCCATCAAAAGTTGAATTTGAAAAATTAGTTTTTACTCCAAATACTTTCATTAAAATTACATCGTGCCAAGGAACGGGGAAAGAATGACTTATCCATGCTGGCCATTTTATAATCATTGATCGAAGACTCCAATAACAATAATCTCTATTTTTCGGATCTCTTTTGAATACACCTTCTCGAGGTTTATGAAATAAATTTACAAAAATTAAGATTATTTTTGCAAAAAATATTGAACTAAAAACTAAAATTAAATAAAAAAGAAGAAATTCTAATGGCAAAAGAGCAAAAAATAATAATTCATTAATATTTAGAATTTTCCAAAAAAACCAAAATTGTAAAATGGGAGGAATGCAACTTCCCCATATTAAAATGAAATATATAATAAAATATCTCTTTTTAGCTATAACACTTGCAGTAAAAGGAGCTATTTTTAAAGATACAGGAGTCGCCGTTATTTTTCACCTTCTTTATTTTCTATTTTTTCATATTTAACTATAGATGTCTCTTTTAATTCGACGTCCTTTTTTATAATAATCTCTCTATTACTCTCAGCATATTTATTTAGTTTAAGTTTTCTTGCTGGAATCCCCATATATACCCAATCTTTTTCTAATTCTTGATTAAAGCTAGTAATTGATGCAGCACCCAATATTGTGTTTTTTCGGATAATTGTTCCTGGAGAAACAACAGAATGACCCCCAACTATAGCGAGATCTTCAAATATTATCCTTTTGATTATTAAATAATTTCCAACAACGATGCCACTACAAACCGTTGAACCTTGCCCAATAAAAACCTTTTTTCCAGCTTCAATAAATTCTAAATCTAACCAGCTGTCTAATATTGAATTTGAAAAATTCACTTTCACTCCCAAACATCTAAAAGCTATAATATCAACATATGGGAGAGGGGTATTTCTTGCAAACCATATTACAAATTTTTTTAGTAATTTTCTGATGCACCAAAAAATATAAACTCTTCTATCTTCTCTAATGTGAAAAATTCCTTCTTTTGGTTTATGAATAAGATTTATAAAAATTAATAATAGTTTAGTAAAAAACAATGAAAGACCAAGAAAAATATAAATATCTCCAAATATCACAAATGGTAATAGTAAGTAAAAAAGTATAGGAATATTAATATAATCCTTCCAAAAGGATGTGAATTGAAATAAAGTTACTGTTCCTGCAAACCAAATAATCGGAATATAAAGCCATAAAAATTTTAAAGCATCCTTAGGCATTCCACTTCCTGTAAGAACATCGATAGTTAGTTCCATAGATTCAGTTGATTCATTCATATCATTACATATCTTCTTTTTTTTTTTTTTTTTATGATTTGGTTTTCGGTTAATCCTGTGCATTCTTTTATTTTCTTAGTGAATATTTTTCTTACTGGGATTCCAAAATAATAGTTATTTCCTTTCAATTGATTATGTTTTGCAGCAGCTGATAATGGGAGTAAAACAACATTATCACCAATCTCCGTACCTGGAGTTGCCATTCCAAATGCTGGAAACGTAACATTATTTCCCACTTTAATGGTAAATAGATTCACATTTCCATAAATTCCTTCTACTAAATGGCTAGCTAAAACACTATTTACTCCAAAATAACAATTTTTTCCCGTTTTGATTAATTTCTCACCAACGACTTGTTCTTCAAGTGTTGTACCTTTTCCCATCTGGTTTGTACCAATAAAATTAAATAATTTAACAGTAAGCCAAGGGAATGGACTTTTTGAAAAAGCCCATTTTGGATATTTCATAATAAATGATCTTACATGATAAAATTGCAATTCTTTATTGGGAAAATCTCTTGGAATTATACCATCTTTAGTAGGAACTTTTTTCTCTGTATAATGATAGATTAACTTTAAATTTATGGCTATTATGAGTAAATGCAATAAATAACATACAATTATAATAATTGGAGATAATATTAAACAAATAAGTGAATTTTGATCTGTAAAAAGATCCAGAAAATTTGAAACATTTAACACATGTGGAATAAAAAAAAAATTAATAAACACAATGAATAGAATTCCTGGAATACCAAATGAAACAAAATAAATTAAAAGATAACTAATTAAATAAAGAAGAATATTATGATTTTTTATTTTTTTCTTATTAGTTTCTGATGCCATTTTTTAAAAAATTAGCTTAGAAATTAATTAAAGGTTACTATTTTAGTAAAAAAAAAGTTCTTTTAGTGATAAATCAAGATATGCAAATTAGAGTAATTTTGTGTTTTATTTTTCGACAAAAATAATAAATATTCAAGGAGTAATAATAATATACGACAAAATTGGTTATCGGTTCATATTATGCGCATATTATGCGCATTTTTTAGGAGTTTTAAAAATTTGAAATATAAGAACTATTATTAAAAATTTTTTGATATAATAAAAAAATATTAAAAAGGTTTGAGTACTATTAGCGGCGGCGGTAAAGAATTGGAAGCCTATGACCAAATTCTAAAATTTTTTAACAAAAAAAATAGAACCGATGAAGAAACAGAAATTTGGGAAGATCAAACTTATATAAATTTAATGGGTTTCTTGAAAAAAAAGAAAGAAATCGAAAATTTATATAATAATTATAAACTTGTTGAAAATGCAATAATCCTAATTCTATCTCTTTTTCATGAAGTTCCCCCTGATAAATTCAACTCAATGGGTAAAGATGCAAAAGATATTGATAATTCAGATCGTGATGATATTATTAGTATGTTAAAAAAAGAATTTCTCTAGATTAATTAAAAACTATTCTTTCTTATTTTAATATATTAAAATGCAAAAGGATCGTTTCAAATTTCGATGTGTTTATTGCGCGAATTGCTGTTCCGATAAAAAAACAATAGTTAATGTAACTTATCTTGATATATTAAGAATAACTAAAGGATTAAATTTATCTTTTAATGAAATTTTAGAAATTTTGGGTTTTTATATATATGAAAAAAATATTTCAAATGATTTTTTTAAAAAGATGGTAATTCCGTCGATAATCACCGAAAAAGGAAACGCTTTTGTTGGGCTATTAAAAAAATCTACTGGGGAATGTATTTTCCTAGATGAAAAAAAGTGTAAAATTTATAATTTACGCCCTATGTTTTGTCGAACATTTCCTTTTACGTTTAAAGTATTAAATATAAATAGTTCTAGTTCAAAAATCAATATTCAGATGTTCTATACAACAAAAGCAAAAGAATATTGTAAAGGCATTTCAGCTAATGCTCCATATATTAGTAATAAAAAATGGGTAAAAATTGGTAAGAGAGTTGTAGAAGAATTAAAGGAAAATAGTAAATTTATTGAAATTTGGAATAATAATGTGGAGAAAGGAAGAATCAAACCTACAGCGCGAAATTTTATAAAAACCATCTTAAAGTATGATAATAAGATGAAAAGATTAATAATTGAAAATTAAGGATTTGGGAATTGAGATAATGCTAATAATATCCAATATAACATCCTAATTTCTATTTTAAATCCAAGATTATCAAGATTCCAATTTAAATTTTTGAGATCTTTTGGATTATTAAAGAGTGTTGTTCCATTTTGTATGTAATTTTTCATTTGATTTATTTCTTCTTTTATTTCATTATTTAAATTTAATAGAGATGCCATTAACAAAAATTTAGCAGTGTCAGTAAGATTGTAACTAATAGACCCATTTATTGTTATATTTTGTTTAAGTTGTCTGAGAAATTCTTGAGAAAAATCGCTTAAATCACCAAAATTATTTAATAATTTAAGAGAAAGAATTTTATCAAATAAATCTATATTTGGATAATAGTCTTCGGCTGTTTTGATATCATATTTTAATAAATTGGATTCTAATTGGGAAAATTTTTGGGAAGAAACTCCATTTTTTTCTAAAATTTTAAGAGTTAATAAAGAATATGTATTTAGATGTAATTTCCAAGGAAGAAAATCAGAAAGCTCTCCATAAATAAATTTTTTTACCTTTCCGATGTCAATACTTTCATGTGATAATAAATTAAACTCGGAAAAAATTGCAGTTCCAAAAAAAACATTTAAAGGATCAGGGACAGAATCAATTCCTGCGCAAAAAATTTTATTAGAGATAAAATTTTGCAATCTATTAACGATCTCATCTCTAGAATAAGGGAAATCTAACCCCATCATCTTTAAAGAACAAATAAAATAATAGAATGTCTCTAAATCTTGAAACTCTTTAAAATTATATTGTTGTAAATTTTCATTATTAATTTTAATATTATTTCTAACAATTGGAGATAATTGAGGAAAATTACCAAAAAATTCAATAAATATTTCACTTCTAATATCTACTGATTCTTTTATTTTTATTTCCTCAATTGATTGTTTAGCTTCAGTTGGTTCAATAAGAGAGAGATCTTCATCTCGAATTCTTCTAATTTTTTTTAAAATCTCCACGGCTTCATCTTTGTTTTCGATAGGAATCTTTTTTTCAAGAATTTTTTCATTATCGATTCTTTGTTGTTTTAGTTTTTCTAAAAGGTCCATTATAGCTTTTTCTGCAGGTTTAATAAATCTTGTCGGTATTTTCTCAATTTCAACTGGAATTGGAGAAGGTTCTTTCTTAATTTTATCACCTTTTAAAAAAACAAGAATTGGAGGTGAGACATAAGATTCTTTAAAATTCTCAACTTTCTCAATAAAACCTCTTGGAAGTAAATTGAAAACATTGAGATTTAAAAGTTGGGTTTTATCTTCACTTATAAGATATTGAATAATAATTTCTATGAGAGAAGCTTCTATTATTGGCTTCAAGATTAAATCTACTATTTGACTATATTTCTCAATATTTTCATATTTATCTTTAATCGAATTAAGAAAATCATTTTTAAATGAGGTAATCTCATCTCTTGAAACACCAACTGTTCTTAATCCTAATGAAATGACCTCAAAAATACTTTCAATATTTTTTTTATACGTTATAAAATCATCATTTTTAGTCTTATTTTCTAATTTGATATAAGCTTCTACAAATAAATCAGATAAATAACCATAAAATTTTCCAAAATAAGTTAAAATATCTTCTCCAAGCACTTGATTAAAAGTTTGAAAGAAATTATCAACATTTTCCATATTTTATAGAAGTATCTATATTTTTTTATATTTTAGTATATTTTCAAACTTGATTAAGAGTTTGAAAAAAATTTTTTATGATTGTTTTGCAAAAGATTTTGATTTAAAAAGGAAGAAGCCCTGGAGAGCGTTTAAAGAGTTTTTTGAATCTATAATAAATAATCTTGACGTTAGTGGAATAGTATTAGATGCTGGATGTGGAAATGGTAGAAATATGTCAATTATTGGAAGTAAACAAAATGATTTTCGAATAATCGGATTAGATAATTCGATCGAATTATTAAAAATTATTAAAAATCAAAAAGATGAATTAATTAGAAATAGGAATAGTCGCTTAAAAACAAGAGAAATCGAAATAATATTGTCTGATCTAATTTTCCTTCCTTTTAGAAAAGAAGTATTTGACCATATCTTTGCAATCGCTTCGATTCACCACTTATACAACAAAAAAATTCGTTCAGATTTTATGCTTAAACTCCCAAATTTAATGATAGAAAATGGTTCATTTATCCTATCTGTATGGCGAAAATGGCAAAAAAGGTTTCGAAAATATTTCATAAAAGATTGGTTAAAAAGGATATTCTTCCCCAAATATAGGAAATCTCAATACGGTAAGGGATTACAAGAATTTGGTGATATAATTATACCTTGGAAAAAATCGAATAATAAAGGATCTTACACTCGCTATTATCACTTATTTTCAGAAAAAGAAGTTAAAAAATTAACTAAACACTTTAAAATCCGAAAATTCTCAATCTTAGGAGGACCCACAAATAATGACAATTTTTTTATTTGGCTGCAAAAAGAAAAATCAGAAAAATAAGAATTTATTTATTATTTAATGACATATAATCGATTGAAGCATTTCAATTATATATTTCTCATAATTTAAGTAATATTTTCTAATCACTTCAAAATGAATAGTTATAACACGCCCAGAAATTTCACAAAAAAATATTGAGTGAATGATTTTTGAAGGATAATAACCTTTTCGTATCATCTTAGTCCTTGCTCCAAACCAATATGTACATTCATGACTTAAGAGCCAAATGGTCTCTTTTTTTGTAACTACAATATTAATGCTATTATAAGTATCAATAGAATCTTGTACTTCTCTAGCATGATAATATTCTTCTCTTTCCTTTTGGTACCATGATAATTCAATTTTTACACTTTTACCAAAATTTTCGTCAAATTCTTCATGAGATTCGAAAAATATTGTTCCTTTTTCATGATTCCCTTCTACTTTTACTTCTTCGAACCAGATGGGAGTTTTATTTATTATTATTTTACATTTATCGTTTGAATAAATGTAATAATTTTTTTGCAATATAATAGCACTAATTTTTCTTTATTTAGTATAATTATTCAACTAATCTTTTACCTTCTTCAATCCATTTAATCACTCGCTCTTCCGAACACCCTGAGACTAAGCTAGCCACTTCCTTAGGATCTTCTTTAATTAATGTTTGAACATCAGGAATTCCAATTTCAATCATTTTTTTTTCAGTAGATGGGCCTAATTTATTTAATAAAGTTAATTTTATTGGGGGTTTCTTAATTACTTTCTTTTTTATTATTTTTTTAGGTTTTTCTTCCTTTTTCCTATAAGGCTCACGTTTTGGTTTTTTCTTCAAATCTAATTTTAAATTATTTAAGTATTCAATATTTTGTTGATATTCTGATTTTCGGCGAAAATCAATCTTTATTTTTGCACTTTTCAAATCTTGCAATGTTTTATTTGATTTATTAACCTCTTTAAGTGAAAAACCGGTTCCTTTTTTAAAATCCTTTTTTCTACTTGGTGATATAACTATTGGTTTTTGTACCATGATAATTCGATTTTTACAGTTTTTCAAAAATTATTAATTGTGAGTTTATTAATTAAGATGAATTTTTGAAATTTTCTTTTTTTTTTGTCAATTTGAGTTTTTATAATTTAATAATTTCTAAATTTTCCAATTTTTTAAGACTCTCTCTTATTTTGCTCTCGACTATACTTAAATTCCTTGAAATTTTAAGAAGGGACTTTTTTCCATTACATTCTAGAGCAATTTTTAGTTCCTTATCATTTATTATACCCATATTTTTGATACGTTCAAGAACATTTTTTGCTATAATCAGTTTTGGTAATATTTCTGCCCCACGACCTCTAACTGATAATATATCTATTTCATCAATAAAACTTAAAAAATATTTTTTTTCTGAGGTTTTTCTAAATTTCTTTAAATCCTTTTCATATTTTTCATAAAATTTTAACCCAAAATTTTGTAGTATTTCGATTAGTTTTTCTTTATCATCATCATCATCAGATATTGAGCAAAATAGCACATGAGACAATGAATGGTAATACATTATTATCGTGGAGTAATCTCCAGAAATAATCCTATTTGTATCACCTAATCTACTTCCCTTGGTCATGGCATCTTGTAAATCATCAATCATCTTATTTACTTCTTTAAAGAAATCAGTTAATAATTCTGTTTTTAAGTTTTTACTTTTATTAAATTCCTTAAAAGATTTTTCTAAAATAAGAATACCAGCACTCCCATCTATCAAAAATACTTTGTAAATCAAACATAAGCCTCTTTTAGATTAATGATTTTTTTGAATGGAATTTACCGATTTAAAATAGTCAATTTTATATTTTTTAACTTTATTAGATCGATAAAAATAAGAATTGATAATACTATGCAAAAAAAATCTATTGTATTAACATTCATTTTATTTGAATTAATTTTCTGTCATCTCTCATTTTTTCACCTTAATTTTGTGAAAGGGCGAGAACAAGTTTCAATTAACTCAGAATACCCAGGAATAACACATTATAATGTGATTCAAAATGTTACCTACGAAATTACGCTAAATTGGACTTTAACTCGTTTAGGTACAAATTCTTATACTTTTTATTTAAAAAACTCTTTTTTTGATAATCGTATTCCTAGCGAATATGTATTTACTCCCCCGATACAAGTATCGTCATTAGAAACTCATTCAATTGAAGGTAATGGAACTGAAATAATTACTCAAACAGATAAATTCGGTAATCATTACTATTTATTTAATAGAACAATTAATAATATGAATAGTGCTCCTATTTCGATTAATCAGAAATACGTTATAACATTGAATGAAATATCTTTTGATGAGGGAGTTCCTGGGGGAGATATTGGTGCGTATAACACTTCAGATATATTTCATGAGCTATATTGTCAAGCAGAACCACTCTTTGAAATGAATGACCCTACTTTAATTGCTCTTTCTGATAGTCTTGTTGGGGAATTAAGTAATCCAATCGATAAAGCTAAAGCAATTTACGATTATGTTTCTGAAAACATTGAATATTTAGGACAAGCCGTAGAAAGGGGAGCTCTGTGGACATATCAAAATAAAGAGGGAGATTGTAGTGAATTCTCTGATTTGATGATTACTTTACTAAGAATCCAAGGAATTCCAGCTAGAAAATGCACGGGCATGATTTTAAGCAATGTTACTGCTTCTGGTCAAGCTCTTTCAAACAATAATCCAATAGTTGGCACAGAATATGGTTATTATAGCAATTATCTTAAAAATTCACAACTTTCTGCAGGAGATCTTGATTCTAATGCTTTATTACATGCTTGGTTAGAATATTACGTCCCGAATCTAGGATGGATACCATGTGATCCAACTTGGGGTAGCGCTGGATTTAACTATTTTAATTATATGGACTTTATTCATTTAACCGCGAACATTGGAGCATGGTTCGAAGTTCCATCTTTATCATATAATGTTAGTGAATATTCGGTTCTTCCAAGTCCTGTATTTCAATCTAATGCAATTTTCAAGTATGATACATTAATAAACGTTAAAGTGCTTGAAGTAAATTTAATAGAAGATAATACTATGATTTATATTATAGTCGGATTAATTTTACTAATAACTCTATTAGTTATAATTTACATTTTTATAAAAACTGGTAAAAATAAGAAGAAAAAGGAAGCAATGTATCAAAACTATTCTTATCCTAACAATTATTGAATTTTAAAAATAGGAGTTAAATTATTTTTTCCTAAATGTATGTTTGTATCAATACTTCAATTCTTGAAATAAACTCTTCCAAATTTTCATCAATTTTCTCAATATAATCTTCGCTACTAATGAATAGGAGAAGATATAAATTAAATTTCCCAATATTAAGTTTCTTAAATAATATCTTTTTAGTTTGAGAAATTCCAGAAGATACAAGGAAATCTTTTTTCAAAATCTTAAATTCTTTAAATGTCTTATATAATGTTTGAAAATGAGGGGCGGAAATCTCGAAAACTTTTCCTGAGACATCATCTCTTGAAAAATTTGATAAAATTATTGCTTTTTCATTTAAGAGTAAAATAGCTTCAGAATCTGTTTTATTAGCAAACCACTCCAATTGCTTTTTAAAAATCTCTCTATTTGGAGATAATCTACTAATACCGTAGGAAAAGGCAGAGACTAATGACCAGTGGTCAAATATTGATGTTTCAAATATTTTAATATAATAATTTTGGGTAAATTCTTGAATTCTCATAATTAAGAATTCAATGTTTTCACGAATTTTTTCTTCATTTTTTATGTCTGGGTCTGTCTTATGGAAACATAATACAATAGGAGGGAAATCATCAATGTTTTCAAGAGATTCAATTAATTTTTTAAAATATTTTAATCCTTCTTCCCTTCTTTTTAAATCTTGAACATCTATCAAGAAAAATAATAAATCAACGTTATATAAATAAACTTCGCTTTCCTTAAGATACTGATCTCGGTAGCTTTTCTGACCACCAAGTTCCCAGCGTATGAGTTGAGCACCAAATAACTCACTTATCTCTCTTGATACACCTTTAGTTGGTAAGACTTTTATTATTTCAGAATATTTTTTCTGTATTCCAAGAACAAATGAACTTTTACCTGACCTATCCAATCCCGCAAATAAAATTTTTATTTGTCTGGTTTGAGAAAATGGGTGTTTTAAATCTTTGATAAAATTTAATAATTGCATACGTAGAGAATTTAAAATGTTTTTCATTTCATTTGAGTCCTGAGCAGTTTGGATCTGAGAAGCAGCTTTGTCAATAATAACTCGTAAATATTTAATATTATCATAGAAAAATGATTTGTTTTCCTCGTCAACTAAAATAGTAATTGTAGATGCTTTTGCTTGACCTCTTGCTTCAGGGTCATATATAAGAAAAAAATAGGTCAATCCATTTAATTTTATATCTGGGAAAGGTAAAATGCCAAAATAATTAACGCCTTCTATTGCATTGCCATCTTGATATGTTGCCTCCCCCATAAGCAAACTTATGGTTTTCATTGCTATTAAAAGCCGTGATTCTTCATTTAAATTTTCTGGATAATAATATTTAGGTGTTGGCCCTTCCGCATCAAAAATGGATACAACAATAGCTTTAATAATAGAAGAATCTTCTATATTCTTTACGTTATTTGAATTTTGACTATTAGCCAACTTATACCCTTTCCTATTAATTATTTCAATTAATAGATTTTTACTAGTTTCATCTATTTAACTTATTTAAATCTTCAATTATTTTTAATTTGTTCCAAAAAATAAATTTAATTTAATTAAAGAATCGTTAGAAATCATTAACTCTTTAAAAAATAAGATTATCTTTCCTTAATCTATTATAACACAACTTATAATTTGTCCTTAAATTCTTTATTTTTTAATTTATTTATTAATTTTTTTACTTCCACATATTCGGTTTTTAAATGATTAAAAATATCTTCACTACTAATATTTTGAGATTCTAATTTCTTACCAAAATCATAAAAAGGTAATCCTAGTCTAGTATATTGATATCGATATAATTCAAGCCCTTTTGATAATAATGTAGCATTGACTAATTCCCTGATTAAGGGTGCAGTTAAAATTTTTAGATTTGCAGAGATAATCTTTCTTATTACCTCTAGAGTTATAAGATTTGCTTCATCTCTTGTTGCATCAGTTTCAAGTGATAAAGAATTAATAATCGCCTCGGGTTTAAATTTGACAACCTCTAATTTACTATTTATAACATTTGGCAACATATGCTTAACTAAATTAAACTCTTCTTCCAATTTTTTACTTTTCACTCTATATTCACATATTATCTATTGAAATTTTATACTTATTGAATTGTCTCGTTGTATTATAAATTATCTTACGATTAAAAACATTGATTAATAAAAATTTTATATGAAATTTCAACCTTGAGATTTAATGATTTCTAAATTTTCTGATAAATATAAAACCATTTCTTTATTTTTTCGAAAAATTTATTACAATATAAGTAAATTGGACCAATATAGAACTCAAAATACTTATATTAATATCTCCCTTGAAGAAAATTTTTTTGAGAATTTCTCACAATATGATATTGAACTAATAAAAGATTTTTCGGTATCAATTGAATGTGGTCTTACATTTTATAAGGAGTACATTAAAGTTCAAAAATCTCTTTTTGTTTTGGAGGCTGCTAAATATTTAGATATAGATATAATGAAATTGTCAAAATTATTGAATTGGAAAGAATTTGAAGATTTAATTTCAAAGATTTTTGAAAAAAATGAATTTAAAGTAATAAAAAATTTTAGATTTACTGATCACTCAAATTATTATCGTAAAACTAATCAAAAACGGTATGAAATAGATGTAATAGCCATATTGGGAAGATTGATTCTTTTAATTGATGCAAAACATTGGAATTGTAGGACAAATAATTTATCAGCAATTAATAGAGCAGCAAAACTTCAATCAAGAAGAATGCGAGCCTTAATAAAAAATCCTGATGTTATATCAAAATTAATTACTATACTTTTAAATCAGAATGAGCTTCAAAAAATAAAAGCATTTATGCCCTTTAAACTTATTCCAATGATTGTAACATTAATTGAGAATAAAGTTAAATTAAGTTACATTCAAGTTCCTATTGTATCTATTTTTCATTTAAACAGATTCATCCAAGAATTTGATTTCAACGAAAAATTTTTTATTTATGAAATAATAACTAATATAACAATTCAAAAAAATTTAACAAATATTTTTTAAAATTCAGCAATTAGTGATTATTATTTTCTCTTTTCCGTATATGATTTAAATTGCTTTTTAAATAAGCTAACAGCTAAATGTATGATTCCTGCTTTTCCTCTCGGACCAGTTAAAATTAAAAGAAGAACATCACTGACTATTGGCGCTAAACTAAATTTTCCATGAGTTCCATTAATAGTAACGGATTTTAAGGCTCCTGTATTTAATGCATTAACTATATCATTACCAATGACCGATAAAGTTTTTCCAATTGAGACAAATAATGAATCATTTACTCTTCCTGAAAGTGCGGAAGATAATATCACTCCATCAGGGTTAATAATTGCCGAAGCTTCTATATTCTTGTCTAATCTTGATATGTTTCTTAATATTTCATCCAAATTATTAGAGATGATCTCTTCATATTTTGTATCTGGTTGAGTTTCAAGAGATTCTTGTGAAGTTCTCATCGGTTTCTTTTTAGTTGTAAGATTTTTTGTAAGGGCTTGCATTGCATTCGTCATAGACGAAGATATTTCTTCTCTTTTTGCAGGCTGAATATTTTGAACTTGGGAAGATTGCTTTTTACTATTAGTTAATGGAATACTTTGAAGTGAAAAGGGTTGTGGGGGTATTTCTTGTAATATTGAAGCAGGTCTCCCTTTTCTTGTAGTAGGTTCATCAATTTCTGAAACCTTTGGTATTTTTCTAAGATTAAAATCATGTTTATTATCAATTGAAACATCTGGAGTCCATGTAGTTTCTTGCTCTTTTTGTTTTGGTGGTACCTTAGTATCTCTCTGAATGGGTTTTAAATCATTTCTAACCTCTTGTTTATCCCCAATAATTTCTTCATTTGCAGAATTAAAGAACGGAATTTTTACTTTTGGAGGAGAAAAAACATTCGAAATTGCGGTACCACATTTTCGGCAGTATTGGGATTGATTATCGTTGGTAAAACCACAATTCGGACAAATTATCAATCAATCTTCACTTCGGACAAATTTTTACTGATTTTTAATTTAGAAAATTTCTCTAACTGAAATATAATAATTAAAAGTTAAATATTTTTCTTCTATAAACTAATAAAAGAGCAAGTATATTCGAATTTATAGAACAAATGAGTTTTTCCTGTTTTAAATTGTAAAAATATCTTGGAAAATTTCTACGAATTCGTTTATTAAATTTATATCAAATTCATAAGTATCTTTCGCAATCAACAAATAATATCGTCCCCCAGGATCAGAACGGAACTTAATTTCTTTAAATTGAAAATATTTTCCAAATCTTTGTACAACCATTCCCTCATCCTCTTTTTTTGGAGAACCTTCCATATCTGCCTCATTAAACCTATCATGTAATGTTAAGAAATATGGAGAACTTGCACTTAAAATCTGCTTAATTTCATCATTCGAGTAATATCTCCCTACAAGTAATGAATTATCATCTATGATCATAAGTCCTTCGGCTTCAATTTTTTTCCCGAATTCGGAAAGAGTCTTATCAATAAGGTTAGATTTCGGATAAAGATTAAGTAAAATTTCCGAAATAGCTGCCATGATGGAAAATAAATCATAAATAGATGTCTCATAAAAATTAATTTTTTCATATTCTGTGGCATTATTAATTTTTTCAGTAAGATCTAATATTAAATTGTTTAAATCTGTCTTTGATTCTTTAATTAATGCTGGATCAACTTTATGGAAAAAGATATAGAGTGGAGGTTCAATTTCAAGTTCTTTAAATTGCTTAATAACATCCGCTAAATATCCAATTGCATCATCAAAGCGTTCTGGATCTTGAATATCAATTACATAAATTGCTATCTCAGTCTTATCAAAATATTTAGTCGGATTTCGCAAATAATTAATTCTGTAAGCCTGTTGCCCGCCAAGGTCCCAAGTACTAAATTCATATCCTAAAAAAGAGAATACACTCCTCTCTGCGCCTCGAGTAGGTTTGAGTATAGCTATCTTTGAAAATTCTTTCTGTAGAGCAAGAATAATTGAGCTCTTTCCTGCGAAGTCTAAACCTGTAAATAATATCTTTTTTGCTAATTCTTCACTCTTGAGGTATTGCATATTTTATAATTTTTAACTATATATTTTTAATAAAACAATTTCGCTTATATTTATATTACGATAATAAAATAAAAATTTTTTTTTATCTTACTGGTATTTTTTAAAAAAAAATTAATTTAAAATTTTTTGATCAATAACTTTTTAAATCCAAGAATGATAATAATTTAATTATCAATTTAATAGATTTTTAGGGTTGTTAAAAATGGTCTCTAAATATATTCTTACTGATTCTAAACGTAAAGTATTTTTACAAAAAGTAATGCCAACAATATTTATTGGATCTTTAATTTGGTTAATTAGTGAAATCTTTTTTGGCGTAGTTTTCACAGAAATAGCGTCATTATTGGATATTGGTGCTATATATGTTATAATGATTATCCTAAATGCTATTTTATTCGTTATGTTTTACGTTGTTTCCCGGAAAGGAAAAAATATTTCTGGACTCATTATTTATTTTATGTTCGCTTTTACTGCAGGAGTCCTTAGCGTTCCTATATTCATATGGCTTTCGGATTTTTCGATATATGTTCATGTATTTGTGAGTTTGGCGGTATGGGGAACAGCAATTATATTAATAATGGGGCTTATCTTAAAGGATAAATTTCTTGCAGCTGGATACTTTTGGCCTCAATTCCTTTTAATAGCAATAGGTATAATTTTGGTGTTATTATTTTATATTTTTGTCATGGCAATCACTAATTGGATTGTAATTCTAGTTTCTATGATATATTTAATTAGCATATCCTTAATCATTATGTTGTATGGTACAATAATGACAAAAAAAATAAAAGATGATTTTTGGATATTTATTGCATTCAGAATCTTATGTTTTTTATTGATTTTTCTTGTTATAATTCTAATTGTTGTTCTCATTATTGTTGCAGCAATTGCTGGTGCTGATTCTATTGATGGTTCTGGTGGGTGGTCTTCGTCAGGTAAAAAGAAGAAAAAGAAGGAATATCATACCTAGGACTTTACAAATTTATTTTTGAAATATTTCATTCATTAGATTCAATTAGTTCAATAATCTTTTTTACTGCCTCTTCTGGAGTATTAGCTCCATGAATTTTTTCTTTTCTTCTATAATCTAATTTTTGATTTGCCATTTTAGATGACCATCCCTTTACACTAGTCAATACACAAATTGGTTTATTATATACCCATGCAAAACAGATTTCACTTAAAGTACCAGCATTTCCAGCTACAGCTATAATTCCATCACCTGTTAAAGCAACTATTGTATTTCTCGCATGCCCAAGCGCTGTTGGAACTTTAATATCTACATATGGATTGGCGTTATTTTTATTTCCTGTCGGCAAAATTCCGATAGTTAAACCATTTTCTTCTTTACACCCCTTACATGCAGCTTCCATTACTCCTCCCATTCCACCACATGCTAGAATATAATTATTCTTAGCTATTAATTTTCCAATTTTTCGAGCCTTTTCAGCGGTTTCAGAATCTATTTCGCTAGAACCTATTACTGAGATTATTCCTTTATAATTAAAATTCATTTTTGATTCACGTCACAAATTCTTTAAAATTTTAAATTAAAAAAAATATTATTAATTCAATTTGTATAGACAGCTAACTAGGAACAGTAGTTTCCGGACGATATCTAAGGAATTCAGGAATCCGTTTTCCGCATTCCGGACAAAATATAAGTCCTTCATCGATGACTTTTTTGCATTCTGGACATTTAATCTTACCTTGAGGTGCATCCAAAGCATCTTCAATTTGTTTTTCTGGCTCATAGGCTAAAATCTCTTCTTTTATGGTTTCTTTTTTGGTAAGAATTAATGTAAATGATATTCCAAATATAATAATCAGCACTATCAGCATTGGAAGCCCTAATCCAACATTAATCTGCAATTGGCTAGAGAATATAGTAGTTTCATCAGTTGAATTTATTAATGGAATATAATTAATAATAAATGATAAATTATACACTCCGGGAAACAGATACATCTGAGGGATTATTGGAATTTCAGAAATCTCATTTTCTGAAGTATTGGAAATTGGAATTATTTGCTGTAAATTCTGAAAATAACTTCCTCCTAAACCGTCTGATAAACCAATTTTTAAATATCCTGATATATTACTGGATGTTTCTATTACAATATTGCCACTAAACCAAATTAATTGACTATAACTTTTAATTTCCACACTTACATTTTCACTCGCTTCAGATTGAGAAATTTTCGGTATTTTCTGAGTTTCATAATTAATTTCAAATGAATTAGTATTATCAAAATTGAGAAATAGTAGATTTATTAAATTAAATGAGAAAAGTAGAATAATAAATATCGATAAATCTCTTTTTGAGATATTAAATTTCATACGAATTTTCACAAATAACTTTATAACTATAGATCAAATAAAATAGTTTCATCCTTATTATTATATATTTTTACAATAGGTTTTTTAATTACTTTACCAATTTTATGTGCTTCTAGATTATATCGTTTAAACAAATTAATTACCTCTTCTGTATTTATCTCCTTGCATGTAGTTATAAAAGAAGTAGTTAAATACATTTTAGAATAATCAAAAATAGAATAATTTAAATCTTTCAGAAGCTCTGGAAGAATAATTAAATCTATGTCGATTTTAGCACCTACTTTAGAATATGTTAGTAATTGATACAATGTACCAAAAATTCCAGCGTTTGAGATATCTTTAGAAGAATTTAATAAATGCTTAGTAGCAATTTCATTCATACTTTTTCTTGAATACAATATTTGTTCAGAAGTTTTAAACGTAGCCGTATCCCAATAATATTTGCTAGCATTCCCAGGTTTTCCATCAAAGTCTACAATTAATATTATATCATCATCAATTTGAGCATTTCCTGCGGAAATATAATCTTCCTTTTTTATTTCTCCAACCATACTAATTGCTAGACAACAAATCGCTGAGTTTTGATTTGTATGTCCCCTAATAATTGGAACTTTAAATTTTCGGGAACTTTCGCAAGCTCCTCTAAATATTTCGTTACCAATTTTTTCTTTATTATAATTGACCACTAAACTTGCTGCTAGAGGAATTCCTCCGCATGCATAAATATCGTCAACGCTTACCATTATTGCACTAAATCCTGCTCCATATGGAAAATTTTCAACAAATTCGGAACGAAGTCCATCAGTTGTGAATAATAATAACTTCTCATTTTCTTTAATAGAAGCACTGTCTTCACCGTAATCGCTGTAAATCCTTTCACTTTTATATGATTTAGTCCTAACAAAATCTATAATAGGATCTAATGATTGTTTTTGGATTATTTCAATATTGTTTCTTATATTTTCAGCTAATTTCTCAATCATACCTATGGTTGATATAATTATTCAATATTTTTATGCTTATTAGAAAACAAATTTTTTTTAGCCTTTGTTTATATAATATTAACTAATGAGAGAGATACCTAAAGATAGTTGTATAAAAGGAGTTATATTTTCTATTTATGGTGACCGTGGTCCTGAACCTAAATATATTTTCCCTGAATCAATCTTGTCCAATTTAGATGAATGTAATACTAACCAAAATGAGAATGGGGCATTTAGGCAGAGTTTAAGAGATATTTATCAAATTTCGATTAAAAGTCTTTCTTTATTATTTACTGATAATGAAATTTCCGATTATAATTATTTCGGAATTATACCCTTTCCTGATTTTGGAGTTTCCAGTTTAGTGTTTTTTCATTTTATTAAAACTAGCTTTTCAGAGAGACCAATTGCCTCAACCTTATCAATATTAATTGATGAAAATAAAAGGAGTTTTATTTATAATAATATTGAGAGGTTAAAACCATTTATTTTGGAAATTGAAACCGAAATTGACGAAAAAATTAATAATGGTTATGTAGAAAACAATATATTAGAACCAACATTTTCAAAATTAACCAATAATTTGCTTGAAATTGAGGAAAACCCCACTTTACCTCTAACATCTTCAAGAAAGTTAAAAATCGTTCTTGCTGGACTAGATAATTCTGGAAAAACATCCTTTTTGTTAACTATTGATCGAAAATATTCCAAATTATTAGGTTTAAAACCTACATTAGGAGCAGAAATTAAACATCTTGAAACATTCGGCAGCCATGTTTTCACGTGGGACTTATCTGGCCAAGAAAAATCAAGAGATAAATTTCTTAAAAAGGCTCCAATCTATTTGTATGATGCGGATTTAATTTATTACTTCATAGATGTCAGAGATCCCAAAAGAATCGGTGAAAGTCTTCATTATTTTAACCAAATTCTCGAAAATGTCAAAACATATGTACAAGAAATTCCTGTGTTAATCATAATTTCCAAAGTTGATCCAGATATAAAAGAAACAACTGAAATAAAAAATTTAGTTTATCAAATTGTCAAAAAAATTGAAGAGATAAATCAAGAAAAGCAATTAAATATTGAATATTTCTTAACAAGTATTTTTTCAGTATATACGATACTGGCTTCGTATTCTCATGGATTATCATTATTGTCTCCAAACAGAGAATTAATTAACTTTAATTTAAGTAGGTTTTCAGAAGACATTGGAATTGAGATTTCTATGTTGATGAATGAACAAGGGCTAGTACTTGCTGATTTTTATAGTCCTTCATTACTTGGCGAAATAAAATATATCTTCTCTGAATCACAACCTTTAAAAGCCTCTGTTAAGAGTTTTTTTGAAATTCTGGCGCCTCAAATAGCCAATTTGTATAAAATTTTGGAAAAATTCAGAGAAACTGATATAAATGAAGCAATTTATAAAATAAGTCCTGATGATATAATAATAATAAAAAAGACAATAATTGAAAATAATCCAATGTTCTTTCTTTTTTTCGTGAATAATGAAGAAAAAAATGAAAAAATTGATGAGTTCTTACCTTTACTTTTAGAAAAAACTCAAGATTTAATTATTCGATATATTTCCTGAATCTTTTTAGAATCATAATTATCTTTTTTTTATTTTAAATAAATTTATTAATAAATCCCACTTAGGTACACTTAGTGGTTTATTATGAATTCAGAATCAATTATTGATAAAAAGGGGAGAGTATGTATTCCTGTGGAATTAAGAAAAAAACTTAACCTTAGAGCTGGTGAGAAATTGTTATTTCAAGTAAAAGAGGGAACAATAATTATGATAAAGGCTACAAAACCAGAGGAATTTATAGAAAGGTCTAAAATATTTAGAAAGCATTTACAAGAAGTAACAGATGAACCCATTCCTGTAAAAAAGATTTTTGATTAGAATTAAATTGTTGTCGATTGATTCCCAAATTTGGATTTATTACTATGATACAACAGCCAAAGAACATAGTAATGTGCTCAAATGGTTAGATAAAATCTTATTAAAAGAAATTATTATTCTTAGTTCTATTATCCCCATCGAGATTGCTCATAATCTTTTTAGTATTCATGAAAAAAATAAAGAATTAAATAAAACACAAGTAGAAGAAATACTTCTATCATTAATATCATTAGAAAATTGCCAATTAATTGATATTGATCAAAATTTAATTATTGAAGTAATAAATATATTAAAGAAATATAGAACAATAGGAATCGGAGGGCGTGATGCTTTAATAATAGCAACAATGGAGCGAATGGAAATTCAAACCATAGCGACCCATGATAAAAACATCTTATCTCTTAAAAAATTTCGACGAATAGACCCCGTGTTTGATCCTCCGTTGATTCTTGAAAGTGGGGAAGTTTTTGATTATCTTGATTTCAAGCAAAAAATTGAGCAAATAAAATAAAAATAGTAATTAATTTTGGCCTATTTCAACATTAGTTTTAGAAAATAATTATTTTACTCTCTAAAGATTTTATATAATGGATTATTTTCTGCTATCTCTTTTCGTAAAACTCTTTTTCTATAATAAGAATTCATTGATACTATTAAAGCAATTGATGGAACTATGTATTTTCCAAATTTAATTGGTCCAAATAAAATAAAATCACTTCCTGAAACTATACAATATATAGAAGCGGATGTAATTGCGCTTATCCTTGCTTCGTTCCCGAATTGTTTAATTGATTTCCATGCATAAATAGCATTTGCTGGAGCGCATCCAGTGGGCAATCCGAGTTCATTTTTTATCATAAATGAAGTATTTGCATTTATGGAGATTGAAGGCAAATCTAATACTCCAGTATCAATAATACAATTATCTATACCCGCTTTATTTGCTTTTGGTAATAGAGTTTCTCTTAAAAATTTTAATTTCTGCTTTGGAAAAACATAACGACTCCCAAATGTTAGAATAACTGCATTTTTTACTCCAATCTCTTTAAATTTTTCAAGGGATTCATCTTTAGTACTTTCATCTATACTGTTCAAAATCGCCCGATCTAACAGTCCATTCTCAGCCAATTTCTCCATAACTGGAATTCTTGATGAATCATTTAATCCATCCACTAAAAATGGACAATCCACCAAATCCGCTATATACATACATTCTTTATATAACGGATCCTCATAAGAACCAACAACATCTATGATAAATGGAATTGAATTTTTTTCACAAACATCAACAAATTCATTAAGTTCTTGTTCAACTAATTTTTTATCAATTTTACCGGTTTTTTCATCAAGAAGAGCAGAGTGCCCTGCATAAAAAACAGAACCGACACATACATTTGGATTTTCTCCCGGTTGACCACCAATTTTAATATTTCCAATCGTTAATACTTTTTGTTCTTTTTCAAATTCTATCATATTAGCAATTCACAGAGTTTAAATCTTTTCAATTTTATTTTGTTCATTTGATAAAGTATTTAATTCAACCTCTTTGGAACCTTTAATTCTTCTTTTAATTAATATTCCCGCATAAATAATTGATATGATAAATTCCGGAATCCACTTATGAAGTAATAGGATTATAATCGCTGCAATAAACGAACTGGCAGCAGAAATTGAATAATGTATATCATCCCAAGCATAGCCAATATAATATAAATAGAGTTGTATAACCATCCTAATAATATTTACAATATAAAATATTAAAGAAGAGATAATTAGAGCTTTAAGTTTTCTCCACCAAATATTTTTACTTGTGGTTGGATCTTTTGAGTGTGGAATAGTGATAATAATTCCTGCAAATATAGCGATTGCTTGAATTCCGGTGCAGAACGTTTCGAAGCCAATATTAGGCTTTCCAGGGATATCAAAATACCAATAGTGAGGCCCAAAAGGGTTATAAACGGCTTCAACCCCCATCCCTGTCAGAAGGTTTATAAAAAAAACGGTTTGTTTAATTACAATTTCATGGAGCCAAACCCAATCATGGCTAAAATATATAAGGAATGAAATTATCGGCGTTCCTACTGCAAAAATAACTAAAGATTTTACAGAAAAAATATATTTTTTACCTTCAAATTCTATTTCTGGTGGCTTCATGAATGGATAATTCTGTTTTTATTTAATTTATGGAAGATTGATTTTTCTAATTAAAAATTTTTTAACTTATTTATTTTTAATGATAAAATTTTTTAAATCAATTTAGTAAATAAATTATAGTATTTTTTCTTTTTGAGATATATTAAAATGAAAAATGTATTTATACGTGGTATATATTCAACTGCTTTAACCGACCTCTTTTTAAAGGCTGGATACAATATAATCTATCCATCTCCTCTAATTCAAAAAAGATTTAATTTATTAACTGATAATGAAAATAAAATAAAGGAAATAACTATTCAAGATCGCAATGATAATCAAGGGATTATTGTTTATATTTTTTTATTTAAAAAACACATTGAAAATCCTATAGAATTGATCTCACAATTACCTTTAAATCAAAAAGATTTTCCAGATTTGATTACTCTTATTTCAAAATATTCACGTAATTCAATATATAAAGGAAAGGTTATAAGAACGTATAAAAATCGGGGTTATTCAATTGTAGATTTAAAAACAGAAAATGATTACGGTAAAGATAATCAGCATCTCTCATCAACTGATTATAAACCAGATTATGGAATTATCTATTCCTATTACGATAAAAATTACGAGGGCTTTTTTCAAGTAATTCAGGAAGATTCTGGAAGAAATCCTGCTATTTTAATGCCGTTTAACTCATTAAGCGGAAATTATCTTGTATTATTAATAAAAGGTAATTCAAGAATCTTATTTAGCAAAAAGATCCAATCATCAAATCTTAAATCAAAATTGTTTAATTTAGGAAAATCATTTGAATTAACAGGAATTGATATCATTTTTCGGACTGCTACTATGCAGGCTAATGAGGAAGACCTTCGAGATGAATTTAATGAGATATTAGAATTAAAGAAATCAATAGATTTAAAAATGAAGCAAAAGCAAGATATTGGACTTGTATATCGAGATACAATTTCATGTCATTATTTATTTTCTGGAAATATAAAACTAAAAATGGATGAAATTAGGCGAAAAACATGTAAAACTATTCAATTTCATCATTCATTTAAATCTGGCTTTAACCCCCCATCTCAAAAATTTGAAATGATTATTGATTTCAATGAATATTTATTAGAAAAATTTCCTGAAGAAGAACAAAGAATAAATTCTTCATTTATTGAATTTATTTATAAGAAATATTTTCAAAAAAACATATATATTCCAATAAATCATCAAAAAATTTTACTTAAGGTTGAATCTTTATCGCCAGGGAAAATAATTGAAAAAAGTGAGAAAACTCCATTCGAACTCAAGGTAAAAAGGGGATTTAAATCGGAAGGACATTATGATGGTTTAAATATTCCAATTGAAAGAGGAGATTATGCTTTAGTTCATTTCATTGAAGGAGAATGGAGTTATAAGAATGAGTATTTTGATCGTCATGATTCCTTTAAGGGTGCATATTATAATATTAATACACCTATTGAAATTCGACCTACGGAAATTCATTATTTAGACTTAGAAGTCGATGTTGTTGAATTCAATGATGGTAGAAAAGAGGTTATTGATAAGGAGTTATTTAATACTTTATGTGAGCACCAAATAATATCAAAAGAAACCTATAAAAGAGCTAATCAAGAAATCTCAAGAATTTTAAAGGAATAATTTTATTTTTAGTTTCTAAAAATTTATGAATTGTTATCTTAATTACAAGATTAATACCCCGGTTAGATCACTTAATAGAAAAGATTTCAATAAATTCACTGTATGAATTATATCTGAATATTGAATCGTTTCTACATTTGTATGCATATATCTTAGTGGGACTCCAACTAGCGCACATGGAACACCAGATTTAGTCATTTGAATTACTCGTGCATTTGTAGGGGTTATACCTGGCTCTGCTCTTAAAGTATAGGGAATATTTTCTTTTTTAGCTAGATCAATTAACGTTTTACTTAATTTTGAATGCATATTTGGCCCTACTCTTATTGCTACTCCAGATCCTAATGAACATTCAAAATATTTTTCCTTATCAATTCCGGGAAAATCAATTGCGTGATTTACCTCAACCGCCAATCCTATATCAAGAGAAATATTATATGATCCAACAGTTGCCCCTCTTGTTCCAATTTCTTCCTGACTGGAAAATAAAAATATTAAATTATGAGGTAATTTATCGGAAATCTGAGAAATTTCCATAATTAATTTCATAAGGACAAAGCAGCCTGCTCGGTCGTCAAATGATTTTGCAAAGATTCTCTGATTTTTTATCAATCTTGAACACTCTTGCTTGAATGTAATGTAATCCCCTACAGAAACCAATTCTTTACATTCCTGTTCATCTTTAGTGCCGATATCAATAAATAGATCTTCTATCTTACTTGTTTTTTTTCTTTCTTCTTGTTTAAGAAGATGTAACGGTTTTTCTCCAATAATTCCAATAATATCTTGTCCCGAACTCGAATGAACAGTAACTATTTGCCCAGGTAGAATTCGTGGATTTTGGCCACCTACTTGAGAAAATCTGATAAAACCTTTTTTATCAATGTATCTTACCATAAATCCAATCTCATCCGCGTGTGCATCTAATAAGATATTTAATTTTGCTTTAGTTTCTCCTATTTTTTCTCCATTAATGAAACCAAATAAATTACCAATAGAATCGATCTCTACCTTCGAACAATACGGTGTAATTATTTTTTTAATATATTCTCTTATTTTTCCTTCATTTCCTGAGCATCCTTGGATCTCAGTAAGATTTTTTATAATTTTAAAATCTTCTTCAAAACTCATTTTATAAACCTCAAATATTATTAAATTATAGAAATTAACATAGTATTTATTTTTAAAAATAAATCTAAAGGTAAAAATTTTTTTTTGATGTTATGTTTAATTAATTTATAATAATTGAGGAGTTTTTTAATATGTCTGAAGGTTCAAATAATGAAAAAAAAGAAGAAAATGAAGAAGTAAATTTAAATGAAAGTAAAGATACTGAAGTGAAAAAGGAAGAAAAGAAGAAAGCGAAATTTACGTTTAATTGCACAAGATGTAATAAGTGTTGCGCTGCTAGGGGTCCTATCCCACTAACATTTTGGGATTTAGAAATGTGGGCAAGAAATGGTGTTTTGATGAATTTTATGCCATATTTAGAATTGTATAAAAATCCCACTGGAAATTTGGATCTTATACTAAAACCAATCCCAATCCCAAAAGATGATGCAGATCAAAAAGTGACTCCATCAGATCCGTTCTCATCTACTCCAATTGAAGAATTACTGGAAGAGAAATGTCCTTTATATAATCTAGAGAAAAAAGAATGTTTGATTTATGAGAATAGACCTCTCAGTTGCAGGACTTATCCATTGGAATTTGACGGAAAAAACTATTCTAATGTCGATGTGGATTGCCCCGGAGTAGGTCAAGAGGGTATGACTAAAGAAGAATTAGAAAAAATGAGAGAAACTGCCAAACTGATGTTTACTGAACTTACAAGGATAAGGATTAATATTGCCGTATTGCATCAAATCATACAAAAAGATGTAATGATGGAATTAATCAAACAAAATAAAGAAGCAATGGAAAGTATGAGCGAAGAAGATAAAAAGAAAATTAGTGAAATATTTAGCAAACCTCGGGATGTTTCTGAAAAATAACCATTTTCACAAAAAGTATTCAAAACCTAATTGAATATTAGCTAGTAATCAATATAACCTTAAAATTTTTTATAGAAAATAAAGATATGGACAGTTTAAAGATAGAAAATTCGGTTATTGAATTAAAACAAGGCGATATTACAGAATGTAATACTGATGCAATAGTAAATGCAGCTAATTCTCAATTAATACTTGGTGGTGGTGTTGCTGGAGCTATACGTCGCAAAGGTGGTCCTACAATTCAAGAAGAATGTAATAAAATTGGTGGAACTCCAGTTGGCACTGCAGTAATTACCACTGGAGGAAACTTGAAAGCACGATTTGTTATTCATGCTGTAGGACCTCGAATGGGAGAAGGAAATGAAGATGAGAAGCTGAAAAATGCTACTTTAAATAGTCTTAAACTAATGGATAAACATAATTTGAAATCAATAACATTTCCAGCGATCTCTACAGGAATTTTCGGTTATCCAATCGATAAATGCGCAAAAATAATGATTTCTTCCACTAACCAATATCTTAAATCAGAAACTCAAAATCTTAGAGTAATATTTTGTTTATACACCAAAGACGATTATGATAGTTTCAAGCGAGTATTAGACAATTTTGGATAAAATTATCATCTAAAAATAAATATATATTTACAAATTTTTTTGGAATTAATACTCAAAAAAATAAATTTTAAATTGATATTTTTTGCCTTACAACGCTTCTATTGATGTTGTAGTCTCAGATATTACCGAACTCGAAGTAGATGCAATAGTTAATCCTACAAATACAAAATTATTACCTGGAGGCGGAATATCTACCCAAATCTTAAGAAAAGGTGGAAGTGTTATTCAGGTTCAATGTAATGCAATTATCAAAAAAGTCACAACATTACCTATTGGCTCATCGGTAATTACAACTGGTGGAAAACTCAAAGCCCTCAATGTCATTCATGCTGTTTGCCCTTATAAGGGTTTAGGGAATGAAAAAAACAAGCTAAGATTATGCACCATAAATTCCTTAAAACTTTTAGATAAACATAAATTAAAATCAATTGCATTTCCATTAATTTCCATAGGGCTACATGGATTCACAGTTGAACAAAGTGCCACTATTATGTTGGATTCTATAAAAGAATATTTACAAACGAATATTACAGTAGAAAAGATAATTTTTTGTTTGGAGGACGATGATACATATAAAGAATTTGAGAAAGTAATTCTTAATTTTGAATTTTAAAAAAAAGTAATGCTTCTTTTATAAGATTTTTATCAAATATTTAAAAAACATATCTATAAATATTTAAACGAACATTTTAATCTAAAAAGACAAAGTTTGTATAGACAATGAATGAAGATAATGAATATGTGAAAAAATTGTATAACTGTCCTGTGTGCAAGGAAACACACACTGTAAATCTTCCTAAAAATTTAGCTGATAATCGAAAAAAATATCCATTTACTTACATTTTTCTGCATGGAGAATTAAAGGATTTATTAACTACACTTTACATTGATAAAAATTTGCAAATACGTGGAGAACGTGTAATAAAATTGCAGGATGATGATATATTTTCTAAAGAGCAAGTTTTAAAGATCACACAACAATTAATGAATGAGATAGTAAACTTACAAAATGAAAATAATCACCTCCGAAATGAACTAGATAAATTGAAGAAAAGAACAATCACTGAAATTCATTAAATTAAGAATAATGTAAAAATCAATCTTTGTTTTAAAAGAGATTTACTTATTAAGACTTTTTTTTTAGTTTTGTCCTGAAGACATTAAAAAAGATATTAAGTAAAATTGGTAAATAGATCTATTAAATCTATAATATTAAGATAAATAATATGAAAGAGATAAGTAAAAGGGAAAAATGAATAAGAAATAGCTTAAAAAACTAAAACAAGAAATAAGAGATTTACATTTTGAAAAGGGATTAAGTGTTTATGCAATCGGAATTTCAATAAATAAAAAGTAGAATTTAGATTGGATAGACAAAAATTATAAAGAATTTTTTATGTTAAAAAGAGGAATTTCTAATTTAATTCGAAGTTTTTTAGGTTATAATACTTGGGAAGATTATAAGAAGTGATATACAAAAGTTCATTCAAGAGCAAGATATAAATCTGGTTTTACTGATAAACTCAAAAAAGAAATAAAAGAATTATATAATTATGAATGTGGAGAATGTGGATTAACAGAAAACTTAGAAGTACACCATATAGATGGAGATTTTACCAATAATGAAAAAAGTAATTTAAAATATCTCTGTAAAAAATGCCATATAGAGTACGAGAGGCTTCAAAGAGGGAGTTATAGTTCTTAATCCTGAGCTTTTAAATTTATAATATTTTGTTTCTGATCCATTCATAATTTCTGTTATAAAATTCATAATTATAAATATTGATCTTATTTTCATTGATATTATAATAAATGTCATCATACTAGAGTTAGAAAATGAAAAAACAGAAAAGAAATAATTAGGATTATTTAAAGTTCATATCCACACTTCATACAAAAGTTCTCTCCTTCATTTAATTTCCTTCCACAATTAGGACAAAAAGCAATAATCTCTTTTATTTGTTCAGATCTCTGAGTACTAGCCTGTTTCGGTTGATTTTCAAATGAACTTCTGCTTAACTGCTCTGGTTTCGACTGTCTTTTTTTAATAAGAACTATTACAATTGCGATAAATCCTACAATGATGATAACTGGTAAGAAGATCCATAAAAGGATTAATCCACCTAAGAAAGTTGTTGTGGGATCATTACCTCCGACATTAATTGAAAAATAATCACTATAATCATATACTCTCGAATCATCGTGATCGGCTATTTTAATTCGATAATCTGTTCCATAATAATCTTTGGAACTCCATACATAAAAATCATATTCTCCATTATTATCAGTATAACTGTATGTAATATCCTCAACAAGTGAATTTCCCTTAAAAAGTTGGATTTTTACTTTTTCAATTGACCCCTTAGAACTCCATCTTATAGAATAATCATTAAAATCCTCCCATTTATCATTTTCTTTTGGACTCTTTATAGCAATTTCAGCTATTTCCGAATAAGTCCAAATTAATTTTGGGTGATCACTATAAGAATAATCTTCTCTAGATGAGATAATAACATAATCACTAATATAATTAGATATATCAACATAAGCACATATAGAGATATTATTTCTTCCTTCTATATATTCCGAAACATCGATTTTATAACTCCCTGATTGTCCTACAATTAAATTTGTTATAATCTCTTCTTTTTGAGGTTTATTTTGCCAAGTAATATTATATTCGTTCCAACTCTCATTTATTAGACAAAATGTTAAGTTAATTGTTTGCTCAATACTCCAAATATCAAAAAAGATTTCTGATTTAGTCCAATCTACCGGTTTATCAGTAAAATTGAAATATAAGTATGATTTTAATTCATTTGACTTAGTATAACCAAAACCTGCTTTTAACCAATCTTGTCCTCCATAATTTGAAGTTGGGTTTAATTCACTTACATAACTATCTTTTTCCGCTACAGTTGATATTGTTGCATCTCGAGTTATTCCTTTTATAGGTATTATAGAAAATATTAAACCAAATACAATTAACATCCCAAAAAATACTGTTTTTTTATTTCTCATTATTATTTTTCATTTATCGGATTTTTATTAATCGTCATTAGTTTAATATTTATATTATTTAACATTTACCTTTTTATAGTGTCTTTTTAAGAAATAATTGGGAAATCAATAATAAATAATTTTAAGGAATGATACTTTCTAATAGAATCCTATTACGTTATAAGATATTAAAAAATTAAAAAAAATTAGAGATTTAATTCTTTTTTTTAAATCTTCAGAATATATATTTTTGTATAGAACAATCACTGAAATTCATTAAATTAAGAATAATGTAAATATTATTCTTTATTTTAAAAGAGAATTACTTATTAAGCTTCTTAATTTAATTAATATTAAAAGATATTTAAGAAAATGTGAGTTACTAAAGTCTAATTTAATAGAATTTTGCAAAGAGATAATTTAATAAAGTTATCTTTACATTATTCTTAAGAAATTTAAAGTTCTAAAAAATTAGAATTTAGTCAGAGGATTTATATAGTTTCTATATAATTAATATTTTAGGTGAATTAAAATTGCCTAAAAAAAATGTTAAAGAAAGGGATAAGGTCTTAAAGACCTTTGAATTATCTGAAGCAGAAAACGAGAAATTAATACAGAGCTCTGAGAAACTCGGCATATCACAGGCTCAATTTATTAGGAGAGCAATAGAAGAGAAGATAAAACGATCTCAAAATGGTAGTAATAATATGAATTTAACAGGGATACAAGATATTTTAGAATCATTACTTTTTAATCAAGAAAAGGCTAATAAGGAGATATCTCAGCTAAGTAAAGAGATTAAAGAAAGAGAGCATAAGATTAATGAAGTAATAAGTATTGATAAACAAATTGCAGGATTAATTGAACAAAATGGAATTTCAAAAAGTATTGAAACTGTTAAAAATGCTTTTGTTTCTAATGAAAAACCTTTAACTATGATTGAATTACAGAGAATTACTGGTCTAACAAAAGCTTTAACTGTAGGAGTTATAGGTAAAATGAAAGAACAAGAATTAATTCAATACACAAGAAATGGAAAATTGAGGATGGTAAAAAATGAATAATGGTGAAATAAATTTTTTTATGGATAACGGAGAGAGAATAACTAATGAGGATCTCCTAAATCATTATTTAGAAGATTATAAACGATCTAAAGATTCGGTAGCTACTAGGATAAATATTATAAAACAATTTTTTAAATTTATACATCACAAACATATTTTCAAATGTACTAGGAGAGAATTGAAAAATTATTTTACGTATCTTAAAAACAAAGATTTGTCTTTTAATACAAAGAAAAATAGATGGGCGATAGTAAAAAACTTTATTGAAGAAATAAACGATTATTATTTTGATAAATTTCCCGGTATAATGATCCCCAAAACCCGTAATAAGTGGGGAACTTATCATAGAGAAACTAAATCTAATGGAAAGGCGACAAAAGAGGAAATCGAGAAGATCTTGGAACATCTTTATGATACCAATTACCAACACTACTTGATGATTCGAACTTTAGTGGAGACAGGAATGAGAGTTAAAGAACTTGTAGAGATTGAAATTGATAATATTGACCTAGAGAATAGAAGTTTTAATGTTAAAGAAAAGCGTAAAACAAGTGGACACAAATATAAATATACTAAGAATTTTAAGAAAGAATTGGAGTATTTTATCAAAGGAAATAAAGGACAAAAATACTTATTTATATCCACTTATAAACGACATTACTGTACAGACACAGTAAGAAAAACAATTCATAGAGCTTGTGAGTATCTAGAGATTAACCATAGAATAACTCCTCATTCATTCAGAAAATCCTTAATCACTTATTGGAGACTAAAAGGAGTTTCAAAAGAGAACCGATTCTATTTAATTGGGCATGCGTTAGATGATGTAGAAGCTAAGCATTACATAGATTTCACAGAATTAGATGATTTAGAACTATATGATAAATGTTTTCCTTATTCAGATATAAAATTATAATTTTTTTTTTATTTTGATGTTTATTTTTGTCGGAATATTATTGTTGGATTAATATATTAATATTAATTCAAAAAATAGTGAAGAATTAATCCATATTTTCTCTTTCTCAAGTTTTACACTCCCGAATTTTTTAGTGTATGTTTTTAGGGCAATCTTAAATTTGATTTAAAATTACTCAATATTGAGTAATTGTTTTTTATTTTTCAATATTAAAGAGATATTTAAGAGATATTCAAAAATTGGTTTTGTATATAATATTATCTCTCATTTTATTAACAAACTTTGTGGTGAAGTTTTATAAACAGAAGAAATTATATAATATTTATAGAAATAAATAGAAATAAATAAAAAAATTAATAGGAAGGAAAACAATATGGGTAAAATTAAAGTCACAACACTCCACTTAGATAAAATGAGAGTTAAGAGCTTAAGGAAGAAGGGGTATAATCTAAGTCAGATAGTCAGGAATTTTCTCGAAGAATTAGATATAAAAACCAATAAAAAGGTGTTAATAATTGAAAAATAAGAAAGAGATTATTGATAATCTTTTAGAGTTAAGAGAAATTAAAATGGGGGAGATAGAGAGGCATAATGAGATAATTGGAGAGTTAAAGGATAAAATTGAGAGAAAGAAAAAAGTACTTCATTTATTTTCAAATGTGGGAGGTTTAAAATAAGAAAGAAAAAGGTAGGAAAAACAAACTAATACAATTATGAATAATCATTCATTATATTTATTTGTTTCGCTTCCTGCTCATTTTGTTTTTATTAAAAATAAAAATATGGCGAAATTTAAGTGGGTTGCAATGAAGGATAGATTTTATAGGCTTTTCAAAAATATTGACTTTGAAAATGTGGAAGACCTGATTGACAAATCCGCCTTTATTAATATGTGCATAAGAATGAGAGCCGAGCAAAAAGGTTTGAACAGAGAATTTATTAACTCAGAACTAGAGAGAAAAGCATTGAAATTTTATAATCTGTATAAAATGGAGGATAGGATAAATAGAGGATAGGATAAATGGAATGTATAATCCCTAACGTAATAGATAAGACTCTCAAAAAAAGGAGGTTTGATGGCACGTTCATATATAACTCTTTACTTAAGGAGACAGATATCACAAAAGAGGATGCTCAGCACACAACTAAACAAGTAATTAGAATACTTATTGGGGCTAATTTAAAGGTAATAACTGCCCCACTAATTCGTGAAGTTGTTAATACAGTATTGCTACAAAAGGGATTGGAAATAATTCGATTGCAATATACCAGAATTGGTTTTCCATTTTTCGATTTAACTGAAAAATATAAAGAGAAAGAAAATTCATCTGATGAAATTATTAATCATGTGAAAAATGAATACGAGAATGTGTCAAAGTTAATAAAAACAATCCAGACTGCGAATCGAATCGATTTGCGGGGATTAAATAAAAAATAAAGAAGGAGTGTGAATAAAGACGGAAAATGTATTAGAAATATTAGATCAAAAAGTTGGAAAGGGTTTTTTTAAATTAGACAAACCACCAATAGGAATGGTGTATAACGCCCCTGAAATGTATATGGATAAAAATAGAACCATTGGTGTATCTAAGATTTCAGAAAACTCTTTAAAATCAACATTTGATTGTGTATATAGGGAAAAAGTGAGTTTAAATCAATTTTCTAAAGAAATAAAACGAGAGTCTAAAAATATTTATATAATTAAAAAAAATGAACTCGAATACAGCAGATTTTACATATGGATAGCATTATTGATCCTTGATAGGGAAAAAACAATGGTTGATATTCCAAATGAACCATATCCTTTGAGGATGTATGATGATAACTTTGATATTTATCTTGCACCTAGGGTACCTGATGATAATGTTGAAGAAATGTCGGATAGACAAAAATCTGTATTGATTCAACTATGGGATTTATTAAACGATTATTTTGATTTAGAGGAAAAGGGAGAATATATTGAAGCTATTAAGAAAATGGAGAGGGATATTTATACGATGATAAAAATGATAGCGAAAGACTCAATACCATTTATTCTTGATAATATGGAAATCAAATTAGAGAAAGAATAAAATATGAGTAAAACAAAATTAAATAATCCAGTAGAGAAGCAGCTTCTAAAGGCAAAATTAAAAAAGTTGCACGAAAATCAGATAAAACTCAATTCAAACCAGAGGAAGATTTTCGAAAGGCAAAAAGAGATTTATTCACAGATTCAAGAGATAACCCAAGAGCAGAAGGAAATCTACACTACACAGCATAATCTTTACGAGGAGATTAAACAATTAGGAGAACAAATCCAAGAATTGTCTATAAAATTATTGTGAGAGTAATAAAAATGCCTAAGAATAGAGAAATTGAAATTTTAGAACAACTAAGAGAGCAAGCTCCTGAAATGTATGAAGAAGCGGAGATTGTAATCGAATTAATGAAAACTCCTACTCCTAATCTTGAGATTTATAAAAAGATCTTTGGGTTTATTGAGAAATTAGCAAATTATGAAGAGAAAAAACGAAGATTCAATCAATTGAGAAAAATATTTAGAAAAAATAAAACTTGTTGGATGGGAAATAAAACTTCCGATGAGATGGCTGAATTAATGTTCGGTCTAATTAATGGTTTTAAAGAAGCAGACAGATTTTTTAATGAATTTGGGGTTAATCAAAAATGAAATCTAAAAGGAATGTATGCAATCAAAAGTATAAAGAATGTAAATTTTACACCTCTACAAACCCCGTTAATTCGAGATGTGTGAGAAATGGGGTTAGTGGTTCTTGTAAGATTGAACAAGAATATTTAGAGAAATTTTCAAATCAGGTTAATGAATATTTTAAAAATAATTTAAAATAAGAGAGATTAATTATGGAAGAAACAAAACAAGATAAGGAAAGATTGGATGATAAAATCCCAAAGCCTACAATTCCAGGTAGTTTGGATTCAATAAAACAGAGAGCAATATTTCCAATTGAGGAGAGAGGGTATCAATCTGTTTTAGTTGATTATTTCGTTTATTATTATATATATAAGAAATTATATGAGGAAATAGAACAACAAAAATTGCTGAAAGGTAAAGTAAAATTACAAATTGCTCTTAATCCAAGTAAATATGAATTTACTAAACATTTCCCAAAACATTCAGATATTCTTAATGAATGTATAGCGAAATACCCATATGAATCGTTAAGAATGTTTAAAACAGTAATAGAGAATCAAATAAAGCCCAATACAGATAAAATTCTTGTGAGTTTCATCTATGATATTAAAAAGGATAAATCCTTTCTAAGATATATTCTTTTTGATGATATTAAAAAATTAGAGGATAAATTAGATAAATTTATTATTTTAAAAGGATTTTCTCAGAAAAGTAAAAAAAAGTCAATCATTGAAATACCTGAAGAGCGTCAATATGTATGCTTAAAATGTAATACTGAATTTTCATGGACTAAAAAAATACCTCCAAATAAATGTTATAATCCAAAATGTAAAGCGAATGCTCAGAAGCATTTTGAATTAAAGCAAATTACGGAGATTAGAAGAGAGAGAATATTTTCACTTAGAGATAAAAAAGATAATGTAATTCCTTGTAAAATCATAGATAATGTAGAATTTTTTGAAGGTTCACAATTAGATATGGAAACATCAATTGAAGTTCAAGGGATTCTAAAATTAGAAGAGGTAAAAGATAAAGATGGGAATAGAATAACCCAACGATACCTTGAAGTTATTGACATTAAAACATTAAAGAGTTTTGAGAATATAGGAGTCACAATTGCGGATTATGGTCATGCAATAAAGGAATTGCAGAGTACCGAACAAGGTTTAATTGTATATACATATGGTGATAAATATACTAGTTTTAATAAAATTTTAGATGGTCCAATAGCATTATTAGATATATATGACGGCGAAAGTGAGAGATATTATGAGGTTGAATTGGATGGTGTGATTATCTGTAAAAATAAGCAAGATTTAATATCATATATAGAAAATGATACGAATTTGTCTTTTGTTTCGGGTAGGATTCTGCAAAATTATTTGAGTATAATTTTACAGGGATACGAGAAGCAAAAAAATCTCAAACCCAAATTAATGTTTAATGCTTGTGGTGTGTTTAAGACAATAAAGGATGAAATTGTAATAGTATATCCTGATCAAAAAGATATGGGAATAAGATTATATGGTGAGAATGATTATCAAACTGATATAATTGAAAAACTTACGAAAATAGGAATTGATGAAAAGGGAGATTTAGCCAAAGTTTATTTTGATTTGATCCATTTGGATACAATTCCGTTTAAAAAGATGGTAATGTTAATTGGTTATTGTGCAATATCTCCGTTTTTTTATGCTCTGAAAGATTATTTAGATATATTTCCTAATTTATTTGCAATAGGAATTCCAGGAACGGGAAAAACTACGGCTTTTGAGGAGTTCTCTAGTAAGCTTTATGGAACAGAAACGCTATTACCAGAATCTATTGATTCAATGGCAAGACTTACTAAAGTATCAACAGCTTTCACTACACCGGAGTATATTGATAATATAGAGGGTGTAGGAGATAAACAAATGAATTTTATTATAGTGAATAGTACCAGAAAACTTAAGAGAGAGAGAATGCGAAAAGATCAGAGTAGGATTAGCGAACAAACATATCCTAGTTATATGGGTACAACTAATAAAGGAGACTTTTTAAAAACGGAGAAGGCATTCCGTTTGAGATGTTTAATTTTAAATTGGAATAAAAGAATAAAATCCGATGGGGAAGGGGAAATATTTAAAAAACTAGAGGGTAAAATTAAGAAAGGGAAGATATTTGGATATCATTTACTAAATAAAGCAAAAGGATTTATTAAGAATGAGATATCGGATGATATATCCGATTATGAAAAATTAACATTATTAATAGACATAAACAAAGAGAAGATTACCGAATTATTTAGAAAAGAGAAAATCGAGTTGATAGATATAAGAAGGGAGACGATTTATTCTCTAATTTATGTGGGAATTCAATTTTGGGATTATATTTTTGAAATCCATAATTTAGAATCGAAACGTATAAAGGATATTTTAAATCTTGAAAATAAAAAATTTATAGAAATTATTCGGGAATTAGAGCAAGAATTAAAAAGCATAGGTTTCGAAGAGTTTGAAAATATTTTAGAATTTTTTAGAAAGAATGAGGGGATATATAAGATCAATAGAAATAGAGATAATGAAATTGTTTTGCTCACAAATTTTATCAATGATTATGATGAATGGGCAGTTCGTAAGAAATATCCTATATTAAAAAGTTTATCTAACTTGGGGAGAATAGAATCGGAATTACTTGGGAAAGAAGTAAAAACAAAGAAAATGAGAATTAAAAATATTGATACTAATAGAATGAATGAAAAACGTGGGTTAATCTTTTATATTGAGGAAATTGAAAAGATAATGGAAATTGAGAGGGACAAAGAATCTGAAGAAGAGAGGAAAATAGACATTATAAATATTAAAGAAACAGAGATTAATGAAAAGGTATTAAATCGAATTGCTAAAATGATTTCTGAAAATAATAATAAAGCTGTTTATGTTGAGGGCGTAGTAGAAGTTTTAAATTTAGAGGATGATTTAAATAAAGAAAATGTTTCGAAAATAATTGACGTTTTTATTAAAAAAGGATTTCTATTCAATCCGGGTAAAAAAGAGAATTTAATTCAATTTACTGAAAAGGGAAAATTATTATTTAAATAATTTAGAGAAAATAGCAGGAGGTGATAAGAATATTAATTTGTAAAATCTGTGGGAGTAAATTAAAATATGATAATTTTATTTATTGTGAAAAGTGTAAAAAGAATAAGAGGGGGAAGAGTTATATTAAAGATGAGAGATGTAAGTTTTGTGATGGAAGGTTAATAAATGAACAGTATTTAATCTGTAGTGATTGTGAAAAAGTATGGATGTTTGAAGATTATGAGAAACAGATTGAAAAAAATGAAATCTTAGCAGAGAAAGTCGAAGATAAAGAAATTGATTTTTTAAAGATTTATGATAAATTTACAGATTTTTTTATTGATTTACAAAATGCTAATACAGAATTCATAAGAGAAGAGGTCATAAAAGAGAAATTGGATAAAATAATATTAATTTTGACAGAATTGAATGAATGAATTTATCCACAAATTATCCTCATGAGAATAAATTAATCAACAATTCAATTAACTTTAGACAAATTTCAAAAATCAGATATTTTAATTCAATTAGTTTAAACCTTAAGATATGGTTAAATGTAATGGTAAAATATAAATAATTTATTTTTAAATGGTTTATCTGTTTTATTTTAAGATTTTTTATCCTGAAATCAGGCTTGTTAAAAAAAATTAATATATTTTGATATTTATAAATGATCACATAATATATTACCTTTAAAGAAAGGAAAAAAAGATATCTCCGTTTTGACATTGCTAATCTTATTTATCCTTCATTTCCAACATCTATTACTATTTAATCTTTAATAATATTCCTAAATTTATTATATTTTGTTATTTTTAGAGAAGACTGGAAAAGTCAAATTTACGAAAAAAAGAGTGTGGTATATACCCCAAAAAAATTAAAAATATAATGTTCCAAATGTTCCATCAATCTAAACTATATTATTCTATACTTTAAACATAGAAAATGGAACAAAATCATATTGTTCCAAAATGTTCCAAAATGTTCCCTGAACTGAACCATTATAACACGAATAAACAATGTTCCAAAATGTTCCCTGAACTGAACCATTATAACACGAATAAACAATGGAACAAAAAAGAACAAAAAAGAACAAAGTAAAAATGTTCCGTTTTCCTCAATCTATGATATGATAGAGATATGGTTTTATTTAAAGGAAAATTTTGGAACATTTGGAACATTAAAAAATACAAATATATATGGGGGGGGGGAAATTTCGTAAAATCGAATATTGAGATAATTTATAAATGTTAAGATATTATAATATAATATAAATTTAAATAATCAATTAAATATTGTGTGATGTTAGAGATTAAAGATAAAACAAAATTGGCAAGGTTAAAAAGAAAATGGATGGGACAAGAAATCGACAAAATAATATGGTGGGAAGGAATTTATTCATTTTTTGAAAAGAATCATTTTAATCTTATTTCTTTTAATCCCTATGAATTATATAAGATTTTAGAAAATAAAGATTTAAAATATCCAATAACACTTAACAAAATATATTTCCACTTAAAGAAATATGAAAAGGAAGGATATTTATTCTCTTTTATAACAACAAACGAGAGAAATAGAAAGGTACGCCTATATTCGCTTACGAAAAGATATCTTTTTGAATGCTTCCCTGAATATATTTGGCAACCATATCATATTAAACCATCAGGTAAATATAAAGTAAGAGATAAACGAGTTCAAGCTCAAAAAGAATACGAAAATTTAAAAAATCTTCTTAAAAATTAAAATTCTGAAATTATTTTCTTATGATGGCCATATCAAAAATTTTAGGGAATTCATTTTAAATCCTATATCTCTCTTTTACCCTGCTTTTACATTTTGTAAAATCTAAAACAAATCCATATATTTGTTCTATTCCACTTTTACACTTTGTAAAGGTTAATATTTTCCAATATATTTGAAATAGAAAGAGTAAAAAAAAAATAAATGTTACCAGGGATATATCAAACTCAATTTAGATACCAATAAAAGAATTCCGCATTGAGTTAAATTAATTTATAAATTAATTATAATACAAACTATAACCTTTTATAAGTTAAATATAATTAATATATATAATGAAAGGAAAAACAACAATACCGTTAAAAATGGAAACCAGAGATAGGTTAAAGGAAGAGCGAAACTATTACAGGGAGACCTATGATGACCTTATTAATAGGTTACTTGATGAGATTGAACAGAATAGAGAATCGAATATAGATTAATTTTTAATAATTTTAAATTTCCTCCTGCTGGATCCAAATTAAATTTTTAAAAAATTATTTTTAGAACTGTTTTTTTTAATATAATTATAACCTTTATTTTTATCCGTTATTAAATAATCAATAAAAGAGGTTTGAATATATAATGGATTGAAATAATTAGGTTATTTTGAATAATTATTCTTAATTCATTAACTCTTATTTATTTTACTTTTGGAAAAGTGGATTAATCCGATTTAATTGATATAACAAAAAATCTAAAAATTTTTATTATTTGTGGGCGCTTCTTTATGAAAAATAGGTTTAAGCATTTTTTTATAAAGTAAATAAATAATAGTTTGGTCGCAAAATATTTTTAATTTCATCAGGTAAAAATTTCTTGATTCGAATTAATTTAATCTCTATAAAATGGTTAAAACATGATTTTAGAACGTCACTCCCAATGACGTTTGATTTTAGAGGTAAAACATATATTAAATGAGGGAATTTGTAAAGTGTTGAACGTTTAAACTGATCGACTCCCAGTCGATCAGTAAAAATAACCCCTGCGGATAGGGATCAATAATTTTAAGGGGTAAATGATTCACCCCTTATTTTAAAACTGATAGAACCGATAATAATGCGTTCAAAAATTGATTGCTCAAAATGAGCAAGAAAGAATAATTACATAGTTCATTATAAAAAATAAAATCTTTTTGATTCGAATTAATTTAATCTCTAAAAAACGGTTAAAACGGGATTTTATAAACGTACTGGGAGTAGGTTCATATAAAGGGCTTACACGTGTTTTAATGAGGGAATTTGAAAAGTTCGCCATGGAGAACTTTTTTTCCCATAATTCTTTTCAATAATTATAATTTAATTTGAATTAAATTAAAGTCTCTAAAAATACAATCTATCATTTTTTACCAATGTCAAATGTTTTGACGTTGATAAATTCTTTATATAACCATTTTTTATTTACTTCAATTGGAATTAAATATTTTCCCTAATACCAAAAATTTGTATTAGAATTATTCTTTCTCTTTTTTGAATAAAAATAAACCCGATTTATTCTCTATGTTTTTTAATTCAATTCTTATAGTATCTAGATGTTCCCATCCTAGTATCTTAGCTATTTTAGTAGGTATTGTTATTCTCCCTGAACCAATATTTTTATAGAAATAATATTTTGAATCTATTCCATTCATTTTTAATTCCCCTTACAATAAATATGATATTCATAATTGTTATAAATATGGAAAGACTTAAATAAACTTCGTTTTTTAGTATATTATAGTAATAAATATTGTAATAAAAATAGTAATAAAATAAATAAGAAAAACAAAAAAAAATGATATATCATGTCATTACTAGAATTAGAACAATCTAAAAAGCCAAAACATTATTTAAGGGAAATTATTGAAGTTGTTTTAGAAGAAGATATGCACGAAGTCGTTAATATAGATAAACATCCTCTCAATCTTCAAATAAGACTCACAAAGAACCTTCCTGGACAACAAAAATATAAAATCTATTTTCAAATTTTAAACAAAATCACAAGTGATGTGTTGAATTATGGTGTTGTGTTTTTTAGTAATATGGACGATCCAGAATTTAATAAACTGATTAATATTTTCGAAATAGAATTTGAAAAACATAAAGATTTTGATGAACTACATTTAAATCCAGAAAAAAATTCAAATCCAGAAAATGTTGAGATGATTCAAAAATGTTAAATGAAAAATCATTCTATTATGTTCTCGATATTCTTTCTCTGTTCAGTAAACACAGTTTTAGTGTAAAAACTTCTTGGGATCTTCACAAAATAATAAAATCAATGTATAAATTTGGAGTTAAAGTATAATGGGAACAGATAAAAAACTCTTGGAAAATATGGGCGAGAAACAAAAAATTGAAATTGAAATTGAATCTAAACTACTAAAACAATTAGAATTAATATCTAAATATCTACAATGGACACCTGAATGCTTAGTTAATCATATATTAAGAAAAGAAATAAAATGGTTTAAAGGAAATATAATCGAACAGCCTGATACATTTATGACAGAATATTTTGATATTAGTGGATTGATTTCTGAATTAAAAGAATTAGATGATTAAAACAAATGAATGATAAAGAATTTATAAAACAATTAGATGATTTTCAAAAACCGATTGAGATAAAGATTCTTGTTCCTAAATATATATTTAATCTCTTAAATAAAATATCCGAGCTAAGCGGAATATGTAAAGAAAGAATGATAAATAATTTTATTATCTCCGAATTGGAATCTTTGAGAGATTGTCCCGAATATCTTCATTCTTTTTTCCAAAATAACCTTATTCAAGAAATTGACTCCTGCATACACGATTTCAGAGAAGATTTAAAACTAGAAATTTATGGAATTTAAATTTTAAATCTCTTTTTTTTTTATTAATGTATTGATAATATTAAGTTAAATAAACTTAATAGACTTAACAGACTTAATAATAAATAAAGAATTTTTAATATAATTATATTGTGATTTTTTTGGAATCGATTCGTCAAAAGGTTTTTCAGTTTTTAGCAAAAAACCCGCATATAGAATTAAAAAATCTATGTAAAAATAAAGAATTTAGGGGTTGTAATTACTCTACTCTCAATGTTTATTACAAGCAATTCCGCGACAAATATAATGATTTTCTAAAATATGATTTGTTTAAAACAAAATCCAATCAGAAAAATAGAAAAATAATCGAGTATTCAACAATTTACTCAATTTTCGAGATGTATCCGATAATTCCAGCGTTCTTTTTTTACAAGGTTTATCATCTTTCTAAAGGTTCTAAAGAGATTGACTATTCCGTTGTAGATATTTATGAAGATTTATTCGAAAGAATCTTATCAGGTAATTTTAATGATGAAATATCCGATTTTTCATTAAACATCTACACCGAATTAAAAAATATTTATAACGATATGAATTTAGAGCAAGTTAATATCCATATAATCATTTACGAGGCTGTTAAACTAATTGAAGAGATTCACATGACCATACTCGGGATAATTCTTGATGATAAGGGCAATTTAATATCTTTCAGAAAAAAAGAAGAGAAAGCAGAATGTATGAAACAAGTGCAAAATTTTATAAAAGCCAAAATTCTATCGCACATATTTATCGAGCTTTATATAAAAGCCAAACACTTACGGACAAGGAACACGAAATATATATACCGGGATTATCTCAAACTCGGTTTAAAACTTAGGTTGGGTGAGACCATTAGAGTAGAAACTACTGGAAAAAAAATGGAAACTTTTGGGCAGGTAAAAGAAGTTGTATGTTTTAAAGATCATTTTTTAGGGAAATATTTTGAGAAAGGATTTCTGGAAAAGTATAATAAAGCGGTTTCGGATATTTACAAAGATAATAACCCCATTTTAATTGACTATGCGTTTAACGAAGACGAATTCGATGAAAAGCGTCGGCCTTCTTATTGTAAAAAATTTATCCTCGAATCAGATAATGAGGGGGTATAATGATAATGAGAACAATGTCGATTTGTATTATAATTACTATTATAATTATATTTTTGTTGTTTATGTTTATTCTTTTTATTGATTTTATACTTCCAATTATTCAATCTATCCAGAATCGGTTTAATTTAAAGATAATTAATATATTTGAGGGATTTTATGAATATTAAGAATATTTTGAAAAATGAATTTGTTTTTACTATTTTACAAATAATCTTTACGGTAATCGGATTTTTAATGATTTTCATGGAGATAAAAAATGGTCTGGACTTCGGGGATAATGTTTGGAATGCTCGGTTATACAAATTTACCGCTATCGCATCCATAGGCTTAGGTGTAGCATTTACCGGAAAATCTTTTATTAGAAAACTCAAACGATTTTGCTTTATATTCGGTATTCTATTTTTAGCTCTAATCTTTCTCGGTGGTGGGTTTATGGTTCAAGATATGTTAGAAGGAAATTTCTTTCCTGATAATTTATGGATTATATTCGATTGTTCTTTAATGATGGAAACATCACCTGAAATACAGATTATTGAATTTATCATTCCTATTATTATTTCAATAATAATTATTGTTTATGGAATTGTTATGTTTTTCAGGACCGAGACTATGACTGAAAAGATTCAAATGGTTGTGCAAGTCTCCCTCCCTATTTTCCTTTATATTGTCTGGAATCTTGTTTAAAAATGCTTCTAGAAGAACCCGTTAAAGAAAATGAGAATAAACAAAACGATATATTATTGAAGATTTTCTTATCCGTTATATCGCTATCATTTATCTCCCTTGTTATATATGCTGTTGTGTATGTAATTTTTTATGTAATTAATATCGTGTTTCAAGGGGGGATTCCTGTGAATATAATCGTTATCGCTATTTTTGGAGTTTTCTTTATTCTAATTTTTATTTTTATTTATTTTTTAAAAAAAAAGATTTTTTAGATTTTATTAAAAAATGAATTCAAGTATAAAAAAATGATTTATAAAAATCAAAAGATTCAAGAGATTAAGAATAAAACTCTCGAATTTCTTCTTTATTATCTCGGAGAGCATTATTATTTCAAAAGAAAAGAGATAATATATGCTTTTTTAACTTCTTATCTAAAACTAGGAAAAAAGATGAGTAAATATAATGATCTACAAATTTTTTTATCTAAAATAATCAACAAACTATATTCTTCGGGTATTCTCGTTAAACACAGTAATACAGTTTATCAATTAAAACATAATAGCGATGAGGTTATTAAAGAAATAGTTTTTTCGACAGCTTATATATCTACTTCAGAAATAAGAAACCTGTACTTAAGAGAAAAATTAAATTTAACTGAAATCTCTAAAATTATTGGGTGTAATATTGCTATCGTATCCAAAAGGTTAAAAGAGATGAAAATCGATACATTAAAGAACTCTCATCCTGAAAAACAATTAAAAATCTCAAATGAAAAGATAAAAAAAATATATCTTGAAGAAAAAATGGGGATTAATAAAATCTCGAAGATTGCTTTGTGTAATCCTATTACCATTTCAAGGAGATTGAAGAAAATGGGTGTAGAATTAAGAATATCAAATAAACGAAAGAATAACAATAATTGAATATAATTTTTATTATTTATTTACCCATTGTTGGGTAATCTTTTTAAAACTGTAAAATATTTAATTAAATGCCTTTAGAGGTGTAATTTAAAAAATAAAAAAAGTTTCACATCTACAGGTGCTTTTAACTATTAACGATATTAACACCCCCATAACGCCCAGTATGGGGAAAACAACTATAGGGGAATCCTTTTTTAATTCCCCGCATATTTCATAATCTATTTTTGTATTTTGATTAATTAAGAAAAAATAATTAAGAAGTTAACTGTTTCATTTTTTAATTATTTAAAGTTTTTCTCCTTCTAAATATAATAATTCATCATTAGTTCCGATTACCCAACATTGGGTAAGATTAATTAAAAAATAAGTAAGTTTTATTTAATTGAAAAACAATATTTATTATTAAATGAGTTTAATTAAAAAGAAGAGAGCAAGACCTCATAGGCATAAGAGAAATGGGTATCAACGAAAAGATGGCACGTATGTTAGTCCTACAATCGTAAATCCTGAAGTTGTTAAAAGAATACAGCAGAAACAGGTATCACATAAGAAAGTAAAGGGAGAAAGACAATTAATTGAAAAGGATATTAAAGATTTAAAATCAGAGAAAAAGGGCGATGAAAACCTATTATCAAATAAAATAAATGATAATATTGATGATACTAAGGAAGAGTTAGGGGAAATTAGTGATTCAGTTGATAATCTTTCTGTAGAAATCTTTGAAAACAAAGACGAATTAAAAGAAAAGAAAAGAGAAGAAAAACAAATAGTTTCAGAAATAAGATCCGATAAAAAAGCGTTGAAAAAACAGACTAAAGCAGAAATCAAGAAAATTTAGAAAAATCAAATTAATTAGGGCTCTTAAAATATTCCCATAATCTAAGACTAATTATTCTACTTCTAATTTGTTGTAGATATTGAAGAATTTAATGTTTAATCATTTTCAATCTCTTTTTTTCAAAATTTGGAAATAATTTCAATTCGATTTTTCCCCTATTAACATTGCGAGTCGCAACATAATAATACCGAGTCGCAACATTTATATATGCGAGTCGCATTATTTATATTAGCAATGGAAACCACTAACCCCCCCGGGTTTATGGGGGGGGCTCACCCCATCGAGAAATTTATGGAATTAAGAAAAACAATTAGGAGTTGATTAGAAATAACAAAGACAAGAAATTTACCTGCGGGTAAGAGTTTTGAAATAATTAAAGAAAAACCACAAAATAAAATTAGTCCCAATAAAAAATATGAAATTGATTTTAGTTTTTTAGAGGGTATAGTTCCTTATACATGTAATTATTGCAAAAAGGAATATGAATCGAAAGATAATATGAAAAACTATTGTGAAATGTGTCATTATGGCATGTGTAATCAATGCTACGAAGTATTAATGAAAAATATTAATAAATAGT
>Ga0315533_1000071_pt1 | contig 97649 bp, 85 predicted proteins | sample SalMarSW160130MG_FD_203081 | JGI IMG/M metagenome (GOLD analysis project Ga0315533, IMG submission 203081) | Salt marsh sediment microbial communities from the Plum Island Ecosystem LTER, Massachusetts, United States - Salt Marsh Sediment SW1601-30 ...
CGTTCAATATTACACAGAAATGAGGAGTGTTTTAATAGATATCTTAAAATTTCGCTATTATGCTTTTTAATTGCAATTTTTCTATTTAATTTGGATAGAATATTTGAATTTTTTAATAAATTTTCCGATTTTAGATTCCCCATTTATAATTTTAATGAGATAGAGGTGCTGACATATTAGAAACAAGTCAATTTTCAAAATTATTATCTTAGTTGGATTGTTCTTGATTTTATATGGAATAGATCTTAATATTAATCCTGTTCATGGCAGTGCTGGAATTGCGACTGTTTCGACAGTGGCGGACAAGGATTCTTATGTAATAGATCTTCTACCTCTGGGCAATTATGGTTCTGAAGAAGAATTTTGGGTGTTATGGGATCTTGCAATCGGAAAGGGAAAACGGAACGCTTACCTCCACTTCCCTTTTACAAATAAACCGGATAATGTTATTAAAGCTGAAATAAGGATATACTTTGAAGATCATTTAGGTCCAGTAGATATTCAAATTTTCACGATAACCACAGATTGGGAAGAGGATACAATCAATTGGTTCAACGCACCTATGGGGGAGACCTTTATAAAAAGCGATGTGATCTCAGAAAAAGGTTTTTATACTTATGACGTTACGGATTTTTTAGAAGGCGGAGATGGCTTTTCTATAGTAATTCATGATCCTACATATAATTGTGTATTTTGGCTTACAGGAAGTAGTCGGGAAGGTCCTGCAGAACAAGTTCCACGATTGATTTGGACATATGAAACTCCACCTACAAATCCAAAAATTAGTATTAATAATGATGCGAAAATTATTAATTCTAAATCTGGTATATTGTCACTTTCAGCAAATGCTGCTGATGAGATGTGTTTTAAATGCGGAACCAGTGCTTGGACTTCTTGGGAACCGTATAAAACAAGTAAAAACATAGATTTAATAAACCCAACAAATAATTCTGAATATACAATTAGTGCGAAATTTAGAAACTCGATTGGAGAGTCTAACATTGTTAGTGATGATATTCTGTATATAGGGTATCTACCGACAAATCCAAATATCCAGATAAATAATGGTGCACAATACACATTAACACCTATTGTAGATGTTGCCGTTTATGCTAAAGATGCAGAAGAAATGTGTTTTAGTAATAATACTGCATATAATTGGAGTAATTGGGAATCTTATAATGCAACTAAAACTTTGCTTTTAGCTGGCACAAATAATAAAACAACTTATTTAATATATGTAAAATTTCGGAATGATGTCGGTGAGATAGGTCCAATAAATGACAGTATTCAGATTTTATATGACAAACCTTTTGATCCATTAATAAAAATAAATAATGGGATAGATCATACACCTTCAACGCTTATTGCGCTTGATATAACAGCAGAATTAGCTCAAGAAATGTGCTTTAGAAACGGGACAGATGGAGCTTGGAGTTCTTGGGAACCCTATGATAACAATAAGAGATTATATTTGGAAGGATCTGAAGATAAACACACTTATTCGATATATGCGAAGTTTAGAAATATATTTGGAGAAACTCAACCAGTAAGTGATAGTATTTTATTTTTAATCCCCGTGAATTTGTGGATTAATGAATATGATATCACGTTAATAATAATTTGCCTTGGAGGGTTAGGAATAGTTGCAATAATGGTTAAAAAAGGGAGATAAAACTAAGTTAAGAGGAGGTTATTTAAATTGAAGAAATCAGGATCATTTACAACGATAACATTAATTATTATTGGTGGTATTGCGGCTTTAACGTATTTTCAAGAGAATATTATGCTCAGTCTAGTTAATCCTTTAAGACATATTTTTGTTACAATTTTTTCTTTTTTTCCGACGGTTGTAAATATACTTGGTTGCGTTTATTTGTTAGGCGGTCTAGTAAGCAAACGAGGTAGAGCAGGAAAAATTATTTTAGGGTTGGTATGTTTGATTTTTGGTTTATATTTAAGTAATCCAGCCGGTGTTGAAAATTTATTTGGTAGGATAATTTTTGGAAGGGACACACCGAAGGGTTGGCATTAAATAAAAGAGGTGAAAAAGGTATGAATTTAATTATTTTTCAAGGAAAAAATTTATGGGATATTACAGATTTCTCATTTTTTTCAGGGTTGATTAGCATAATTGGCAGTATTTTTTCAGTAATCGGTATTTTATATATATTTGTTTCCATTCTGAGTAAGAAAGTAGGCGGGATCTTTAAAGGTGCTTTTTACTTAATAATTGGGATAACAATACTTGCTATTACAGGAGATCTATCAATAAATCTTGCAGATTTGTTTGGTTCATTTCCGGAATTACCACCCCCGGGAGATGGTTGGCGATAAATGTATCTAATCGACTCAGAAAAAAATCAATGATTTCTTTTTTCCTTTAAATATATTCCTTTTACAATCGTTATAGAGTTTATAAAATGAATTTTAGCAGGAAAAAATTAAGATAAAGGTAAATAAAATAATATGAATTATCAAATTTTTCAATTCCCTGATTTATTAGAAGTTTTTTTTAATGAATTGCCTAATACATTTGGAGATCTATTGGATTTTGCGCGTGCTTTTGGCTCCATGGTAGGTTTATTACTGGGAGTTTTCGGAATAGTTTGTTTATTAGGTAAAAATTATTTTAAAATGAATGGTGCAAAATTTCTTATCTTTGCAGGTATTCTTTTGATAGTATGTGGTCCAGATTACGGTCTGCATTACTTTAAAATAATTTAATTTGAAAGGAATGGAAAAAAATAAATATAGGATTTTGGTGTACAAGGGTGTAATGAATGTTATTGATATAAATGTAATTTTAAAGTATATTCCTTATAATTTCATGATTAAGATTATAAATAAATTAGAAATTTATTCCTCCATCACTGAATTTTATATCCACCCAATTCTTTTTCTTTAAATATATACAATCTAAAAATAATATAAATAAACATAAAATCAAATTTAATTAAGGTATAAGAAATAATGAAAGAAAAAAAAAGTTCCAAAATTAAAGAGGAATTAGATAAGAGAGGCATATCTGTTGAAGATTTACGTCAGTTTGAGGCATACGGAACAGCAACAATTTTCAAAGAAGATTTGGACATAGATGAGATTGTGGATTGGATCCTCAGAGGAAGGATTAATTATTATCAATTACCTGATAGAGAATTTATTGAAGAAGTAGAAAGGAATTATGTGGAGAGTGGAAGTGGAGAATGGTTTTATAATACATATTTAACCGACTTAGAGAAAATAGTAAAGGATGCAATAAATCAAATAAAAATTTCTAATAAACAAAATTCGAAAAATCTCTGAAATTTTTCTATTTATTTCTCCATCACTAAATTTTAGGAGATTTTAGTTCTCCTATATATCTTGTACTAAATGATCAATAAGAAATTTATTTTTTTTTCCTCTTAATTTATTTTTTTATGATTCATTACTTTTTCTACGAATTCACGATATAAATTCATCTGATCTAACGTTCTTGCAGCCATTTCAATCGATTCAAAAACAGGGATGCCTGCTTTAAAAAATTCTTTTTTCATATATTTTTTTTTTCTATAAATAGTCATATTTTCCAATATATTCGGGGCTATACATACTAGATTTTTATTTAATTGCTTTTTTGCTTTTTTTATCATGTTAATAAAATCATAATAATAACTATAAGCATTGAAAAAAATAATTGTAGAAATCTCATGATAAGTATTTAAAATCATAAGTGCTCTATAAAATATATTGGAATCTGTCCCATAACCACCTAAATCTAGAGGATTGCGAATAATAGTATTTTTATTGGGTAAAAATTGCTTAAACTTTTCTTTTGTTTTAACATTTAATTCGGGAATTTTTAAATTATAATTTTCCATTGTATCTGTTAATTCTATTGAAACACCTCCTCCAAGTGTAATTATTCCTACATTTCTATTTTTTGGGAGATGTAAATAATTGAAGCCCATAGCTAATTCAATTAATTCGACGGCGCTACTTACTAGACAAGCGCCTGTCTGTTTCGGTATTGCTTTCCAAATTTTATCAGTTCCAGATAGCCCTCCCGTATGAGATATGATAGCTTCTTTCGCAGAATTTCCAAATCCAACTTTCCATAATATCACGGGTTTCCCTTTAAGAGATAATTCTTTAACAACTTTTATAAATTCTCGACCAATTTTCTTATCTTTTATATTTTCTATGTATAATCCAATAATTTTAGTTTCTTCATCATTAATAAAGTATTTTAAAAAGTCTACAAAATTTAAATCAACTTGGTTTCCAATTGATATTACCTTACTAAAATAGGTTCCATAAACAAATGCTCCCATATTAGATAAATATATAGATAACCCTCCTGATTGGCAAATTAAACTTAAATTTCCAGATTTGGTTGTTTGAAATCTATTTATTGCCAACCTACTTTTAGGAACATAAACTCCTAAACAGTTAGGTCCTAAAAATCTTATATTATATTTTCTTGCAATTTTGAGAAGTTCCTGTTCGAGTTCTGGTTTATTAATTTCAGAAAAACCTGAAGAAAATATAGCGGCAAATGGAACTTTTTTTTCCCCCACCTCCTCTAAGACAGTAGGACATAATCTAGCTGGAACAGAGATTATAACGTAATCAATTGGTTGGTCATCTGGAATTTCTAAAATTGAGCCATACACTTTATAACCGTTTAATTTTTGACCTTTTAATCGTGGGTTAAAAAGATATAAAGGTGTATCAAATTTGACTGCCTTAAATATTTTTAAAAAGTAACCGCCACCATAATCTTCTTTATTAACTCCTATAATACCAACCGCTTTAGGAAAGAATAATTGACTGAAGTCTATCATATCATCAATTTATAAAATCATTAGTATATATTAACTAAATTCCTTTTGCATGTTTAATTAAATCTTTTTCCAATTGAATTCCTTCTTCTGTTCCTGAATCAGAAAATTCTGAAGTAAATATGCTGACTAATTTAACACCTTTTTCCACACATTCATCAATTATTTCTAATATCTTCTCTTTTGTAACTGCGATAAATGCAAAATCAACTGGATCTGGGACATCCTTAATTGAAGGAAAGATCTTTTCTTGGGTACCATCATCAAAACCCGGAATTTCCTTAAGATTTGGATTTATCACAAAAATTTTTCCCTTAAAATTCTCTTGGTACGCTCTTACGAAAAAGAAGTTCCTACTTTTTGATGCACCAATAATTGCCATATTTTGGATTTTAGATAAAAATGAAATATCTTTAATTTCTGGAAGATTATCATTAAACATATAAGTTTAACTAAGAAAGAAACTTAATAAAATTTTTAAAAAAAAAGTTATTTACCTAATCGCTATAAAATAGACAATAAATTTTATTAGAAAATTATATCTATTTATTATTTCTTATTAGAATTAAAAATTTATTTGGCGTTTTATTTTAAAATAATAGACAATTCAAAAATGAGATTATAAAAATGATAACACAAAAAAAGATTAAAGAAGTTTTAGAACACAACTGCATTAACCTTAGATTCCATGCACGCGGAGGACAAGGAGGTGTAACTGCTTCAAACTTATGTGTAGAAGCATTTTACGGTTATGGAATTTGCCAACCTCGTTTTGGAGCTGAAAGAATGGGCAGTCCAACCGAAAGTTATGTGCGGTTAAGTTTAAGCAAGGAGTTAATTAGATCAAATGAACAAGTCTACGCTCCTCATTTTGTAGCAATTTTAGATGAATCCCTAATGTGGGAGATAGATGTAACTGAGGGACTCCCAAAAGGTGGATGGATAATTATTAATACAGATATGAATCAATTAGAAATTCAAGAATTAATTAAGAGAAAAGATCTAAATATTGCTACAATTCCTGCTACTACAATTGCTTTAGATGTTTTTGGAAGAAATATTACTAACACTATAATTCTTGGTGCATTAATTAGAGTTTCCCAACTTTTTTCATTGGAAGAATTATCGAAGGCCATCCAAAATAGATTTAAGGGCTCAATTATTGAAAAAAATATTAAAGCTATAAAACAGGCAATAGATGCAACTTGTATATATGAAGTAGAAGATGAGATAGATTTCACTATAGATACTAAAATAGCTTGGACACAAACTGAACCATCTCTACCTGGATATGAGGAATTAGATAAGGCAGGGGTATGGTATTGCGATGAAGACGTTATTTCTTATGGCAGCACACAGGTAAAAACTGGTTCTTGGGGTGAATATGATGTAATATGGGATAAAGAAACTTGCACGGATTGCGCTCAATGTTGGTATATTTGTCCTGACTTCGCTATTCTAAGAGAGAAAGGTGAGGATGGATTATGGCATATGACAGGAATTGATCAATTTCATTGTAAATCGTGTTTAAATTGTGTGAATATTTGTCCAGTAAATGCCCTATCAAAAAAATTAAAACAAAGACCTGGCTCATGTGCCGTGGAGGAATAATTGGAGGTGAAAATTAAATGTCAATAGAACCAATGAGAATATTTTTTAAGGAAATTAAAGAACCTATTGAAACTGCAATGATTGGAAATTATGCTGTAGCAGGGGGTGTAGCACAAACAGATCCAGATGTGATATGTGCCTTTCCAATTACACCACAAACTCAATCAGTTGAAGGATTATCTGATGTTGTGCATCAGGGTAGATTAAAGGCAGCCTTTATTAATGTTGAATCAGAATTAGCGGCGATGAGTTATTCTACAGCTGCATGTGCTGCAGGAGCAAGAACATTTACAGCAACTGCTTCTCAAGGCTATTTATTAATGGCGGAGGCTTTACCTATGGCAGTTGGTTGGCGTGTTCCATTAACAATGATGATTTCAGCTAGAGCTTTTAACGCTCCGAATTTATCAATTTGGAACTCTTGGGAATTTGTTTTAGTTGATTTTGGTTGGAATTGTATTGTCTCTGAAAATGTTCAAGAAACTTATGATTCTGCCATTTTATCCGTGATGATTTCAGACGCCTCATTATTTCCCACAATGTTTGTTCATGATGGTTTCATTATATCTCATTCAGTTCAACAATTAACATTAATTCCTGATGAGACTGTCCGGAATTTAACTCCGAAAAAACCAAGGCATCACATTAATCCAGAACATCCAGGAACATGGGGTGGGATTGTAACTCCTAGCTATTTTATGGAAGGTAGAATGAGATTAGATGTGGATAAAAAACCGGTTTTAAATCATATTAAAAACGTGTTTGAACGCTTTAAAAAAGCAACGGGGCGAAAATATGATTTAATTGAAACTTTTAATTTAGATAATTCTTCCAGAACTGCATTTGTTACTATGGGTTCCATGTGTGGGAATATTATAAGTTGGATGACAAAAAATAAAGATGTAGGACTTATCAAAATTCGTACTTATCGTCCATTTCCTTACGAAGAATTACAAAATATAATCCAAGAACATAATATTGAAAAATTAATTATTTTAGAGAAATCAGACTCATTAAACAATCTTATACCGCCATTCTCATCTTCAGTTGCAACTGCAACATATCCTTTAGGGACATTATTCAGGTCTTATATTGTTGGATTAGGTGGACGAGATGTTACGAGGGATGAATTTAATGTTGCTAAAAAGAAAATGGAAAATGTGAAAGATATGAAAGGTCAGCTCTATATGTATCTTGGTGTTCGAGAAAGAAAAAATAAAATTTATGGAGTGGATATATAAAGATGTCAAAACCGGAAAAAAATATAATAAAGGTGGAAGATTTACTTGCAAAAAATGAGAAATGCAATGTATTATTCTTTAACTACGACAATGAAGCTTTTATGAATACTGGGATACAAGAGAGTGGAGGTACACCACCCTACGCTTCAACAACTACCGGTCCCGCTGGTGAAAAGATACCTGGAAAAATAGGTGTTAAACAAGATCTAGTAACTCCTATGGCATTTTTTGGGGGTAAATCTATGTTCTTAGCAACTGTAAATCCAGCATATCCTAATGATTTCATGGGAAAGGTAATTGAAGCATTAAAAACAAATGGTGGCGCTTTCCTCCAAGCTTATTCTGATTGTATGAGAGGATGGCGGCATGAGGCAGAAAATGCTTATAAAATATCAAAAATGGCAACAGATTGTGGATATTGGCCTCTTTATACAGTTAGAATTAAAGATGGAATACCTAAATTTTCATATTATCGCGGACTGGATGTTGATCGAGAGAAATTTATTGAATATTTAAAGTCAATGGGAAAGTTTAGGCACCTTTTTAAACCAACTGTAAGACAAAAAGAAATAGATGAAATTATATATTTTACTAAATTACGAAATGAAAGATTGAAAAATTTAATTGACATTATGGGTGCAGAGAAACCTAGTGATTTATATAAAGTAAATCGAAAAAAGTTAGAGCCACAAATTCATATTCAACCAGGTCATGGTTTATGCCCAGGGTGTGGAGCAGGAATGGTGTTAAACCAATTAACCACTGCAGCAACCCAAGTAGCAGGTAAGAATATAGTTTATGTAAATAATACGAGCTGTAGTGAGGTTTCCACTTCTAAAGATAATGTTAGTTCTTGGAATGTTCCATGGGTGCATCATTTATTTGAATCCGGTGCGACCGTTGCCGAGGCTATTTCAACTGCCTATAAAATCCGAAAAACTAAAGGATTATTTGACGGAGATATTCCATATGTTATTCATATTGGAGGAGATGGTTCCTATTATGATATTGGCTTTCAATTTTTTAAAGCTGCTCTAATTCGAACCAGTTCTTTTATGGAAATGAATGAATATTTAAACCAAAAATAATCTATTTTTATTTATTATTTTATTATTCTCATTTGAAGTTAATTGAAAATAAAATAAAATTGAAAGAATTAGGGATATAATCTTTTTTATATTGCTTTACCCCCTCATACTTTATGCGGTTGGGTGCGGTTGGGGTTGGGTCACTCTGATTATGTCCAAAAAGAATGAAATCTTCAATAATTGGTCAGATAATCGCCTGAAGACTGATATGTCAATTCCTAGTTACTGGTTTTGGCCTTCACGTACTAATAAATTCCATGATAATTATTTTCATGAGGATGTTAATACAGATTGGCCAATTAAAGCTCAGGAAGTAATGAATTTTGCAGGGCTTACAGATGAATTTCAAGTAATAAAGCAAGAAATCGACCGAGAACTTTCTAAAGGCTACATTCCATTAGTGGAGTTATTTTTTAAAAGTAAGAATTAACGTAATGATATACTAAGTTTATATATAAATAATATCTCGGAGAAGGTGTCCAATTCCATCCAAAATCGATTAAAACGAACCCTTATAGAATGCAAATCTTGAAAAATTTCTTATTATCAATTTAATTAATTATAGAAAATTATAAGTACAGGGAATACGATTTAATTATTAATAATTTCAATAATATGAATAAAAATGATAGGATACCCTGATCGAATTAATATCGATCCAAAGATTTTATCTGGAAAACCTGTTTTTAAAGGAACAAGAATTCCAATTTCTATAGTATTGAAAATGTTACGTGATGGAGCAACATTTCAAAAGATATTAAACGAATATCCAAGGCTTACTGAAGATAATATTAAAGCAGCTCTCGACTACTCTGTTTTTATTGTTGATCATCCTGAGGAAGAGATAATCGATATTTAATTATAAATTCTTTTCAAAACTATAGAAAAGGGTATAGATTATGGAAATTATTATAGATGAGTGCTTAGCGAAGTCTACACGATTGGTTTTAAAAGAAGCAGGATTTTTTTTTAAAAAGAAAAGGTATATGATAAATTCTAAAATAACTCAATTACTCCATCCATTATTGTTTTTGAATTCAAAGAATTAAATTTTTAAAATTCATTCAATATAATATAGAATTGGTGTAAAAATTAAATGATTGAACTAAAAACAATTAATATAAATACCCCCCAACGAGAGATATTAATGGATATTACAAGAGAGATAAATAAAATTTTATCAGAATCGAATATACAAAATGGTGTTTGTCGATTATTTGTACCACATACAACAGCGGCAATAACCATTAATGAAAATGCTGATCCTTCCGTTAAAAAAGATATAATAAATTTCTTAGGAAAAATAATTCCTCAAAACGCAGGATTTAGGCATATGGAGGGAAATTCTGATGCTCATATCAAATCTACACTGGTTGGTCCTTCTTTAGAGATCTTAATTAACAATAAAAGATTAGTATTAGGGACGTGGCAAGGAATTATGTTTTCAGAATTTGACGGCCCCCGTAATAGAAAACTCCATATTCAATTGCAGGGCGAATAACTTTTAAATTACATATTTTGAATTTTGCAATTTAAATTCTAGAGAATTTTACAAAATCATTTTGTCGGTATTGATAATATTTTTTTAAATTTAATCATAATTACTAGTTTATATTAATCTCCTAAATTATCAACCAGAAATACGTCGCTTATTTTTAATTTAATAATTAAAATATATAAATAATAGAAACAATACTTTTTTAAGAGAAATAAAAATAAGATACCCGGAAAAAAATAGAAAATTTTAGAGAGCTTGGTAAGAATTTGACAAAATTTGAAAGAAAAAAGATTCTACTATTATTATCTGATAAAAATATTTTATAGTTGGTGTATATTTAAAAATTGAATAGGATTAAATGGGAAGATATAAGAATCGAGGATATTGGGATTAATAGCATTATAAAGTTATTAAATGTTCTTAATTCAAATTCGAATGATGCTGATAAAAATATCGCTTATAATAGTCTAGTAAAGTTAGGAAAGGAGTTAGTTGAACCATATTTAGAGAAATATTTAATTGAAAAATATGACTATGATGATAATCAAAGTGAGCTACTTCTTAAATTACTTATAAAATTGAATAAAAATAATAATTTATGGTTCTTATTTCAATTAAAAAACCCAGATTTCGTTAAACGTGCTGTAGCAGTAGAAAAAATTGGAGAATTAAAATTACAATCCTATTTGCCAGAAGTAATAAAATTAATAGATGATGATGATCCATCTGTTCGTTTTGCAGTCTGTAAAACATTAAAAATATTTCTTAAAGATGATATTGTAAATTTAAATCACATTTTAAAAAACGATATTCTCATACGTCTTATGGAGAGGAATACTAGAGAAAATAACCTTGTAATTAAAAAAACTATTCAACGATTAATTTCTAATTATTTCAATGTATAATTCCTTAAATTATGAGAATTTTAGATCTATAAAGATTTATTAAATCTTAAGTTAATATGTAACATAGCGATACAACTAAACAAATTTGATATTATATGCCTAGTTTCGATTATACCTTTAAAGTGCTAATGTTGGGGGAAGCGTCAGTAGGAAAGACGAGTTTGACGAAACGATATGTCCAAGGTATTTTTAACCCAGATGAGAAGCTGACTATCGGAGTGGATTTCTATATAAAAACTGTTGATGTTCTAGACAAAAAAGTTAAACTGCAAATATGGGACCTAGGAGGCGAACAGCGATTCCGATTTCTATTACCAACGTATTGTTTGGGAGCTAATGCGACTATTTTCATGTATGACATTACTCGATTAAATACCTTAGAGAACATTCATTCTTGGTTATCTATAGTATATCAAAGAAGTGGATTAATTCCCATTATGTTAGTAGGTTCAAAGTTGGATCTAGAAAAAAAGGAAAGATCGGTTCCTCGAGAGTATGGAATTCAAGTAGCGGAAGAAAATAATTTATCTGGATGGATTGAAATATCGTCTAAAAATAACGTCAATGTAGATAATGTTTTTGAGACTCTTTGTAAATATATGTTAGAACGAGCAGTAAAAAGGAGTGCATTGTGAAAAATGAAGCGTGAAGGAGATAAAATTAATTCTATACGAAAAATATTTGAATTAATTGGAAAATCGGAAAAGAGTATTGAACAAATATACGATTTTTTGCTTAGAAACAAAAAAATTGAAGATCTCAGAAGAGTTTCAAATGAATTAGGCATTACATTAAAAAGAGGATATAAGGTTTGTGCAGTTCTAAATGAATTAGATTTAATACAAATTTTCGATCGACCAATGAAAATCAATTTATTAAATCCAATTGTTGCCTGGCAGAAAATAATTAATAAAAAAATTAATGAATTAAGTGAAGATTTAGATAAAAAAATAAATACACTTGAAGAATCACTGAATTCATTTTTTAAAGTATATGAATTGAAAGAGCCAGAAGTGGGTGAACCGATTGAATTCTTAAATTTTGATACTAAAAATCTTAATTGGGTTTATTATCCTTATTTTGCTAACAGTGTTTCGAGAATTGCTATTGGAATCGCTTATGAAAATCCATTTATAAATGAACTCACTAAAGGTGAGTTTTCAATAATAGAGAAAGAATTAGCTGAAATATTAGCAGAAAATATAAAAGTTTTAGCTGAACATGTTCGACAAATTGAAATCTTCATTGTTTTAAATTCAAATGTATTGGAGGCTTTTTTAAATTCAATTCGATATAAAAATATAGTTGATCTTATAAATATAAAGGAGTTCATACCCCAGAAGATTGAAGTGAGAATAACACATGAAGATTTCAGTAATTTTGCATTAAGAGACGATGAAATGCTAATTCAACCGAGCTTTGATCCATCAAATATTCTATTAGGTTCTTATATTTCTCGACAAAAAGATATTGTGAAAATTTTTAAACAGAAATTTGATGATTTATTTGAAAATAGCCTCCAGGTTAATGATTATCTTAGAGACCATAGAATTTTTGAAAAAAGTGAGTTATCAAATATTGATAAATTAGCATTAGGATTTCTTCAATAAATTTGATTCTTGTTTTTATCACTTAATTTCTAATTATCAATAAATTTCTAAAAATAAAACATAATAAATAGAGGATAAAATGAAAATAATAGTATTCAGCCCTCATCCTGATGATGAGATTTTTGGTTGTGGAGGTAGCATATTAAAATGGATGGAGGAAGGACATGATGTCCACCTTATTTATATCTCTGACAATAGAGCTATAATAACTTGGGCAAAAAAACATGGATCCTTTATTGAAACTGAAGAAAATAAAAACCTAACCGAAGAAGAAATAGCAAGGATTGGACTTCAAGAGGCAAGAGAAGCTGCAAAATTTTTAGGATTACCAGATAAAAAAGTACATTTATTTAAATTTCCAGATCAAAAAGTTAAAGACCATATTGATAAAGGTGTAGAACTTGCGAAACCTATTATAAAAGATGCCAATAGATGTGTTATTCCAAGTGCTAATAATGAACACCCAGATCATCAAGCAACATATGAAATTACAGTAAGATCGGCTGAAGAACTCAATTTAAAAAATCTAGAGTTTTATGTGTATGCTTTATACAATCCTTTACGAGCTGAAGGCGAGCATTTAGTTAAAATTAAGATGGGTGATTTACGCCTTAAATTATATGAAGCTCTCCAGATTTATAAATCCCAGTTTTGGGATAGAGAAATGATTCGTAACAGTATGTGGGTTAAGGGAAAGCGTAGAGAAAGATTCGGATATTATAAATTTGAAGATATTGGAAAACATTATAACTTTTAATTTTTTTTTCAAATATTACTTAGAAATTATAAAATTTACCAACATCTTTTAGTTTATAATAACCATATCTGTCTCTTCGTTTTCCTCGGATCCATAGACTTAAAGATGGAAAATCTTTAATATATAATTGTGATTTATGTAATTTGAAAGCTTCGTAAGCTTTATATCTTAATTCTCCAACCTTAACTTTCTTTAAATGTTCCCCTTCTGCTTTCAACGGATTATATAAAGCAAATACATAAAATACAAGATTTTGAAGTTTAAGTTCTTGTGCTACCTTTATTGCAATATCATGTGTAGCTTGATGGTCGGGGTGTTCATTATTTCCACTCGGGATAACAAACATGTTTGCATCTTTTATATTATCTTTAATTTTTTCAACCGCCTCATCGATATGGTTCTTGAGTTCTTGATCATAAAATCTTAAGAAATGACGATTTTCTTTTTTTATTCCTAAGAATTCAGCAGATGAATTTGCCTCTTTTAATCTTATTTCAGCTAGTTGGTCTTCATTTATTCTGGTTTCTTTGCAATCTTTAAGTTCATTTCTTTCTCTTGCCTTGCGATACCCAGCTCTTCCATCAGTAAACCAAATTATATGAATATTATGCCCATTTTCGAGCCATTTTAAGATTGAGCCACCTGCTCCAAAAACTTCATCATCTGGATGAGGGGCAAAAATTATAATCTTCATAAATAAACCTCCCTATTACCAATATGGCATTTTACCATCATGATATTCATTTAATGATTTAATAGAAATTTTTCTTTCTCGAATTTGTTCAATTGCATTAAATATTGCAAATGCTAATTGCAGATTTATTATAACTGGAATATTATATTCCACCGCAAATCTACGAATTTCATATTCATCTTCCATTATTCTCTTATATTTTTCTGCTTCCATTGCAATTGTTGGGATGTTTATTACCATGTTAATTTTTCCTTCTCTGATATAAGTTAAGATATTCGGAAATTCTCCAATTTCTTTTACTTTTGATAATTTAAAGTTTGATATTCCAGCAGTTTCAAGAGCTTTTGAAGTATGTTCTGTTGCATAAATTGAAAAACCTAAAGATTTGATTTTGTGAGCTAAAGGAATAATATCCTTCTTTAGTTTTTCCCCACCAACTGTAATTAAAATATTACCATTCTCAATAGGAATTTTTAAATCGGTTGATTCTAATGCTTTTATCAAAGCATCAGGAAAATCATCTCCAATACATGCAACTTCTCCTGTTGATGCCATCTCAACACCCAGAACAGGATCGGCTCCATCTAAGCGCATAAATGAAAACTGGGGGCATTTAATAGCCACAAAATTCCCAATTGGTATATCCATTACTTTTGGATCAATTTTTTTTCCAAGAATGACTTCAGCAGCAATTTTCATAAGATTAATACCGCGTGTTTTTGAAACTAAAGGCATAGAACGACTTGAGCGTAAATTGCATTCTATAACATATAATTTCCCTTCTTTTAATAAATATTGGATATTAAATGGTCCCCTTATTTTTAATGCTAAAGCAATTTTTTTTGAAGTTAAGATTAAATTTTCAATAATATCATTAGATATTGTCTGAGGGGGGATTGCCATTGTGGCATCTCCACTATGTATCCCAGCATTTTCAATATGTTCAATAATTGCGCCAATAAATACATTCTCTCCATCGCTAACACCATCACATTCAATTTCACGTGAGTCGGTAAAAAATTTTGTGATAACAACTGGGTTATCTTTAGATACTTTAGAAGCGATATCTAAAACTTGTAGTAAAGTTTGGGGATTATGTGCTACTCTCATTGCAGCACCACTTAATACAAAAGAAGGTCGTACTAAAACGGGGTATCCAATTTCCTCTGCAAATTTTAACGCTTTATCTTTTTCCACAAGACTATTCCATATTGGTTGCAATATTGCTAAGTGATCAAGTAAGGCACTAAATCTTTTCCTATTTTCTGCATTATTGATACTAATCCCTTGAGTACCTAATAATCTGAGATTAGTTTTTCTAAAAAACTCATTATATTTTTGGAATTTAACTGCTAAATTATTTGCAATTTGACCACCAACCGATACAACTACACCATAACCTTTTTCCTTCTCGCAGATATCTGCAACACGTTCGCCCGATAATTCTTCGAAATATAATTTATCTGAAATATCATAATCAGTTGAGACCGTTTCAGGATTATAATTAATCATAATTACTTGATCAACATTTAATTCCTTGAGTTTCCATACCATATTAACGCAGCTCCAATCAAATTCTACAGAAGAACCGATTCTATAAGTTCCTGAACCTAAAACAATTATTTTTTGAAGGTTCTCAGTGGTTTCTTTTTCATAATTAATATCGTCTTCCATTGCAGAATATGTAAGATAAAGATAATTTGTTTGTGCTGGCCATTCAGCTGCCAGTGTATCCATCTGATTTGTATAGGGAATTATATTATATCGTTTTCGAAGTCGTCGAATAGTGATTGTATCAAGCCCCATTATTGTTGCTATTTGTCCATCTGAAAATCCAAAACGTTTAGCCTTTCTTAATTGATATTCTTTTTCATCATCCGAAGACCTAAGAAGATTTAATCTTTTCAATTCTCTTTCTATATTAATTATATTTTCAATTTTATGGAGAAACCATTTATCAATTCGAGATAAGCGGTAAATCTCATTGATAGACATTCCTTTTTTAATAGCTTCCGCCACTCTAAAAATTCTTTTATCCGTTGGATGCCTTAATTCATTCTTTAATTCATTATAATTATCAATTGGTTCTAAGTCATTACCAACAATTCCTTTCATATCGATATCCAACATTCTTATTGCTTTTTGTAATACTTCTTCGAAAGTTCGTCCAATTGCCATTACTTCTCCAACTGATTTCATTTGTGTTCCAATGTGTCTATCTACTCGTCGAAATTTGTCTAAATCCCATCGGGGATATTTTAAAACTATATAATCAATCGAAGGTTCAAAACATGCCGTTGTAATACCAGTTACAGTATTTCTTAATTCTGTTAACAGATATCCCAGTGCTAATTTAGTAGCAAAATATGCTAAAGGATAACCTGTTGCTTTTGAGGCAAGTGCAGATGAGCGAGACAACCTTGCATTTATTTCAATTGCTTGAAATTCTTTTGATATTGGATTTAATGCATATTGAATATTACATTCTCCAATAATACCCAAATTTTGAACAACTCTTATTGATGCACATCTCATCATTTGATATTCTTCATTTGTTAGTGTTTGAGTGGGAGCGACAACAATGCTCTCTCCAGTATGTATCCCCATAGGATCAACATTTTCCATACTACAATTAATAATACAATTGTTATATACATCCCTAACAACTTCAAATTCGATTTCTTTCCATCCCCACACTGATTCTTCTACTAAAATTTGATTTATCATTGATTGAGCTAACGCTCTTTTCGCAAAAACTTCAAATTCTTTTAGATTTTCAACAATACCCGATCCTCTACCACCTAATGTATATGCAACGCGAATCATTAATGGAAAACCCAATTCTTCTGCTGCTTTCAATGCATCTTGATAATTATCTACTGCAAAACTTTTAGGACAAACTACGCCAGATTTTTCCATTGCTTTAACAAATAGGTCTCTATCTTCAGTTGCAATTATTGCTTCGATAGGTGTTCCCAATACTCTTACATTATATTTTTCCAATATTTTCTTTTCTGCTAATTCAACACCGATATTTAATGCTGTTTGACCACCAAATGATAATAAAATCCCATCAGGTTTTTCTTTTTTAATTACTTTTTCAACATAACGCAAATTAATTGGCAATAAATATATTCTATCTGATAATTGGGGATCAGTTTGAATTGTCGCGATATTTGGGTTTATTAAAATAGTGTAAATTCCTTCCTCCTTAAGTGCCTTCAATGCTTGAGAACCAGAGTAGTCAAATTCACCTGCTTGACCAATTTTTATTGAACCTGAGCCTAATACTAACACCTTTTTAATTGTATTATCAAAAGGCATTTATTTTAGAACCCCCATAAATTTTAAAAACATATCAAATAGAAATGCTTGAGTATCTTTAGGTCCTGGAGATGATTCGGGATGAAATTGAAGGCTAAAAATGGGTTTAGTTTTATGAATAATCCCTTCATTTGTTTTATCATCAGGATTGTAAAAGAATTCCTTAAAGCTTACTTCTTCCAAATTATCAGTATTAATTCCATATCCATGATTCTGAGTAGTAATAAAGCATCTTCCCGTTGGATTATGGATTACCGATTTATTTCCTCCTCGATGTCCGAATTTAAGTTTATAAGTTTTCGCTCCAGCACCTAAACCAATTATTTGATCACCCAAACAAATTCCCATTGTAGGAATAGAATTTTCGATTAAATTTTCAGCAACTTCAATTGCACTTTTACATTTCAAGGGATCTCCCGGTCCATTTGAAATTAGAACACCGTTGGGATTATAATCCATGATTTGGTCATAACTAAAATCATGGGGCACTAAAATTACATTCAAATTTTTTTTCAACAAATTTCTTATAATATTAAATTTAGTGCCCAAATCTAAAACAATGACAGTCCCAATAGGATTTGAGGGAGTGAAATGTCTTGTTATCTCGGTAGAAACTTCACTAACTAAATCTTTATTATTTGGATCTGAAATTTCTTTAACTTCCTCTTTTATTAGTTCGATATCAGGTTTTTCACCGGGGTTAAATACTTGCAATAATCCTAATTTCACTCCTTCATCTCGAATTATTTTAGTCAAAGCCCTAGTATCAACCCATTCAATTCCAGGGACGTCTTGTTCTTGAAGAAAATCGTCTAAAGATTTCACACTTTCATAGTGACTAGGTATCTTACAATATTCATTTACTACTAATCCTTTAATTTTAACACTATCTGACTCAAAACATTTGTGTATTTTATATTCATCCTTTATCCAATCTGGAACACCATAGTTTCCAATTAAGGGATAAGTCATAATACATATTTGTTCATGAAAAGAGGGATCTGTAATAGTTTCATTATAACCAACCATCCCGGTTGTAAATACTACTTCTCCACAAACCTTTTTACTGGCACCAAATCCAATTCCTTCAAAATATCTTCCATCTTGAAACATTAAGATTGCTGGACGGTCATATTTTAAATACAATTGACACACTCAAGAGCATTAATTTTCCTTGTTTTAATTTAATATTTTTGGTTGATTTTAAATTTACAATATTAAAAAGATAATAATTAATAGTGAAGAAATATTTAAGATTTAAAACAAAATGTTTTAATATATCCTATTCCAAGAAAATGAAAGGATTTTTAAAGAAAACCTATAATATTTTGAATTTCCTCATTCATATTCAATTGTACTAGGAGGTTTATTCGAAATATCGTATAAAACTCTATTGAAACCATTTACTTCGTTAATAATTTTTGTTGATATCTTTTCTAGTAGATCCCAGTCAATCTTCGCGAAATTAGCGGTCATAGCATCTATACTCTGAACTGCTCGGATTACACATATATATTCATATGTTCTATGATCTCCCATAACTCCAACTGTTTTTATTGGAAGGAATACTGGAAATATTTGCCAAATATCATCATAAATCCCAGCATTTTTAATTTCTTCTTGAATTATTTGATCAGCTTCTCTTATCATACTTAATTTTTCCTCATCAACGGGACCAACACACCTTACGGCTAATCCAGGACCAGGAAATGGGTGTCTTTTTATTAATTCTTCTGGTAAGCCAAGTTCTATACCTATTTTTCTAACTTCATCTTTATATAAATCTTTGAGTGGTTCAATTATATCAAAATTTATTTTTTCTGGCAAGACTACATTATGATGAGATTTAATTTTTGATGCAAATTTACTCGTAGCTTTAGATTCGACTCGATCGGGATATATTGTTCCTTGTGCTAAAAATTTAATATTTGGAAATTTAGTTTCTAATTCCTTAGTTTTTTGTTCAAAAACTTCAATAAATGAGTTTGCAATTATTATTCTTTTTTTTTCAGGATCAGATACTCCCTTAAGGCGCTTCATAAATAAATTCTTTGCATCAATATAATGAAAGTTCTTAAATTTTAACATTCTTTTAAAAAATTCCTGGACTTCAACTTCTTCATTTTTTCTTAGTAAATTATTATTTATAAAAATACAGTGCAATTTATCACCAATGGCTTGATGGAGCAATATTGCAGTAACTGATGAATCTACTCCTCCACTCAGTCCTAAGATTACTCTATTATCTCCTACTTCTTCTTTGATCTCATTAATCGTTTGATCAATCCAATTTTCTAATTTCCATTCCTTTTTACATTTAGCTACATTAAATAAAAAATTAGAGAGAATTTTATCTCCATTAACAGTATGTTTTACCTCTGGATGGAATTGCACTCCATATATTTTTAGTTCTTCATTTCCATATGCTGCAATTGAACAATTATCAGTTTTCGCTAAAACTTGAAATCCCAGAGGAAGATTTATCACTTGGTCTAAATGAGACATCCATACTATTTCTTCGTCTCTTAAAGATTCGAAAAACCCTTTATGTTCGAGAATGTGTAATATTGTTTTTCCATATTCTTTCTTTTCCCTTGGTTCGATTTTACCCCCAAGATGATGAATTATTAAATGATGACCATAACAAATACCCAAAATCGCCATATTTTTTTCTTGCATAAATTCAAAGAATTTCTTAGACAGTTTAGGACTATTTTTTGAATAAACACTATTTGGTCCTCCAGATAAAATAATTGCTTTAAGCTTAATATTTTCGATTTTTTTTAAATCAATATTGTAAGGGAAGACTTCGGAGTAAACATTTAAATCTCTTATTCTCCTAGCAATTAGGTGGCTATATTGCCCTCCAAAATCAAGAATTATAACTCTATCCATTCTAATTTAAAATTATTCTATTTAAGGCGATAATTACTAGATATTGTTAGCTTGATATCACTAATATTTTTTCATTATAAATTATATCCTAATAAAAGATTAATAATTAACTCGTTTTAGCAAGATTGAATTAAATCCTAAGCATTTAGTTTAATCTTTATTTTTAAAATTTAATATATTTAAAATATTGATTAAAGAATTAACAAAATATCCATTATCTAACAAGAAATTAAAAATTTATTGAAATTCTTAATTTTTAAAGGGAAGTTAGCCATGAGTTAATGTCATTTCCAAAAATAATCAATAGAATAAAAATTATAACAAATATAAGCCAATAAAGATGATGTTTATTAAATTTCTTTCCTGTTATGATAAGATTTGCACGGGAATTATATTCCTTAGCTTTAGATTTATATAATATCTTCATACCTTTTGGTGTTATAACTAGATCTTCTTTGAGGATTTCTATTGATTTTCCTTCAATTAGTTTATCCAAGTGTTTTTCTGCAATTTCTGGTCCTAATTCGTCATAAAAAAAATCGGCAAACCCTTCATAATAAAGACGTCCGAGAGTAAGCCCTTGCTCAAAATTTTTTAAAACTTGTGAGCGGGTTATGCGTTTTCTCCTTATGTTTCCTAGAAGATATCCTGTTAATCGAGTGTTGTAAATATTATCAGCTACAACTTTTATTGCTGTTATATCGAAATCTTCTTCTTTTGCAACTAATTCTCGTAAAATTTTAATTCCTTCTATAAAAATTAAAGCGGCTATCACAAGTCCAACAATGGCATCAACAAAATAAAATTTAAAAATTGCAAAAGTTAAACCTATTAAAACTCCAATCGATAAACGAACATTTAATTCTGAATCTTTGGAATCGCTTAGGAGTGAAAGATTTCCCGAGCTTCTTCCTACTATACTTTTTAAATACATTAAACCAGCATTCATCGCTATTGAGACGAATCCAATAATATATGCTTGAATAGTAGGTATTATTGGCGTTGGATTAAATAAAGCTTCAATACTAGCCCAAACCATTGTAGCGCCAGTAAACAACACCATTAGGATAATGATAATGCTCGCAAGCCGATCTTTATTAAATTTGAATCCTATAACTGCTATAATTCCAATCTTTATTAAATCCGTCAAATTTTCAAATCCTTCAGTTAACATTCCCTGAGAATTTAATTGAAGACCCGTAAATATTTTTAAAATCGATAATATAATTAAACAAAAAGCAGTAAAAATCATTACTGTCTTTTCAGAAAACAATATACGCATCCAATGTGAGGTGTGTAAAATCTGATGATAACTTATTTCTACTAGGTTTTTTCCCTCGTTGGTAAGTGAAATTTTGTCATCTTCGTTTATAATAACTAATTTTTTTCGCCTTGCTATTTGTAAAAATTCCTCTACATCTTCGTTTTCAATAACGGGGATCCTAGTTGTGGAGATGAAAAAAAGGCGCATTTTAGATTTAATTGCTTCTAAGGTATTTGCACCATCATAAATCAAACAAAGAAAACCGTATAAGAAATTATTATTTGGTTCATGACGACGAGTCTCATAATATACAGACATTTCTTGTTTAACTTTTTCTATTGAAGGTCCGAATTTAAGGTCTTTCTTTGAATATTTTGATTTCAAATCTGAAAGTGGCAATTTTAATCCATTAAACTATGATATTTTTTAAATTTTTAATAATAATAGTAATAACTTAAGATTTTTAAAGAAATATTAAAAGATTTATAAAGAGATTGATGGTATTATAACCTTTATTTATTTGTATTACGCTCTTTATCCATTAATTCAGAAAAAGAACTACCTTCCTTTATAATATTTAAAATTAGGTGAGTATTGGTTCGTTCTACATTCGGGGATGCATGAAGATTTTTTATCATAGCACTAAGTTCAGGCCGAGTTTTGAATCTTGCAAAGATAAGGGCGTCATAATTCCCTGTAATATCATAGACTCCAAAAACATTTGGATTTTGAGCTATTTCTTTCTCAACATCGATCATTTTTCCCTTTGAGATAGTTATTTCGATAATGGCAATAATATTATAACTCAATTTTTCATAATCAATCCGAACTCCATAATTCTTAATTATTTTCTTTTCTTCTAATAATTCTACATGTTTTTTTATAGTAACAGGAGATTTATTTAATTCAGTGGAAATTTTATGATAAGATTCACGACCATCTTGACTTAAGATTCGCAAAATTTCAAGATCTATTTCTTCAGTTAACGGTTGGTTAATATCCTTCATATGATACAATTAATTTTTTCCTATTTAAAAATATTTTTACTTTTTTTTAAGAATTCTGAAAATAGATACTAGTAATCATAAGATTTTTATATCATATTTTTAATAATTTATTATTAAAATAAAAATTTATTATTGTAAAAAAATGATTAAAAAAAATAATCAAAAAGGAGAGGTTTTGTGTTAAACATGAAAAGAGAAGAAAAAATTGAAGAGATTCTAAAAGTCATAAAAGATCAAGAGATCAAATTTGCAAGTTTAGAATTTACTGAAATTAATGGGATTGTAAAAAGTTTTGGAGTTAATATCAATCGAATTGAATCAATTTTAAAAGCGGGTGAGGCTTTCGACGGGTCGTCTATCACAGGTTACGGTTCAATAGAGGAATCTGATATGGTTGCACTTCCAGATCCATTTACTTTTCACATAATTCCTTGGAATTCTCAAAAAAAAGATGAATGTGGATTTATATGTGATATATACGAACCTGATGGTAAAAGATTTGAAGGAGATCCGAGATTTATTCTTCAAAAAACTTATAAAGAAGTTCAAGAAATGGGCTACGAATTTATGTGTGCCCCAGAATTGGAATTCTTCATATTAAGTGAAGAGGAAGCAATCAAACCTAGAGATTTACGCGGATATTTTGATTATGATCCACATCTTATGGACGAAAAAATGAGAAGAGGCATGGCTGAGTATGCAAAAGAATATGGAATTGAAATCGAAACATTACACCATGAGGTTGCAGAAGGTCAAAATGAAATTGATTTCAAATACGACACAGCCTTAAAAACTGCCGATCATACAGTTTGGCTAAAAATGATTGTAAAGGTTGTAGCAGCACAATATAATTGCATCGCATCTTTTATGCCAAAACCTTTCCAAAATATTAATGGTAGCGGTATGCATGTGCATCAATCACTTTGGAAAAATGGAGAAAACATTTTCTATGATGAAAACGATGAGAATCATATTTCCCAAATCATGAAATATTTTGTTGGAGGGCAAATAAAATATGGAAGGGAAATGTGTGCTATCTTGTGTAGCTGGCCGAACTCTTATAAACGTTTAGTTCCCGGTTATGAAGCGCCAATTTATTTAGCGTGGGGTTTTAAGAATCGATCTCCATTAATTCGTGTACCAAGCTTTCCAACTAAGTCTGGAGCTCGATGTGAAATACGATGTCCCGATCCGGCGGGAAATCCGTATTTGCAATTTTCTGTGTTATTGGCAACGGGATTAGAAGGGATCAAGCAAAAGATTGAGCCCCCAGAGCCCAGTGATTTTAATGTATATAAAATTTCTACAAAGGAAATGAAAGAGAGAGGAATTAAAGCACTTCCAGCGAATCTTTACGAAGCTCTTGAAGAATACGAGAAATCGGAACTTATGAAAAGAGTTTTTGGTGATAGACCATTCAGAAATTACCTCTGGGCAAAACTTGAAGAATTTGATTTATACCGGAAAGTTGTTTCTGATTGGGAATTTGAAAGATATATTAGAAAACTATAAAATAGTAAAAAAACCTGATAATCGTTCTAAATCTCTCTCAGAGAGAAATCAAATTCTTTGATTAAAGAATTTGTTGCAAATAGACTTAGCGAATTTTTATTTATTTTTATAATTTATTGAAGCCTTAATAAAAGCGGAATAAACTGGTGAAGGTTTATATGGTTTGCTTTTAAATTCCGGATGAAATTGAGTACCGACCATCCAGTGATCGTCATGATTTAATTCAATACTATTAATAATTTTTCCAGTCTCATCTCTACTTGAAACAATTAATCCTTTTTGTCTGGCATCTTCGGTGATAAATCTTTCTTGGATATGATATCGGTGGCGAAATCGTTCAATAATTTCTTCTTTCTGATAAGCCTTATATAACTTAGTTCCCTTTTCAATCTTTATTGGAAGACCTCCTAATCTCATTGTTCCACCCTTAGATCTTATTTCCTTTTGACTTTCAAGCAAATCAATCACCGGATAAGGTGTATTTGGTTCTATTTCTGTTGAATTTGCGTTTTTCAAGCCTAAATATTTTCTGCAAAATGCAATGAAAAATAATTGAGCTCCAAAACATATACCCAAATAAGGGACTTTATTTTCCATTGCAAATTCGGCAGCTTTAATCATTCCTTCTACTGCTCGCTCTCCAAATCCAGGTGTTAATAAAATTCCATCACAATCTTTTAATTCATTTTCTATATCCGTCTCTTCAGTAATATTAATCATTTTTAATTTTGTATGATATCCTTCATGAGCTGCAGCTTGCTCCAATGCAGTGTTTATCGAGATATATGAATCAGAAATATTGAAATATTTTCCAGGCATACCAATTGTAATGGTTTCCTTTGCGTTTTTATAAAGATTAACCATTTTTTGCCATTCAGAATAATTATTTACAGTACTATAAGTTACTAATTTTGCTTTCAGATCTAAGAGTTCGCATAAATAATCTCCTAATTTTTGATCTTCGAATAATAAAGGAAGTTCATAAACTACATCTAAATCAGGATCTGAAATTACTGCTTCTAATGGAACGTTTGTAAATAATGAAATTTTTTCTTTTATTTCATTATCTAAAGGTTTACTTGATCTGCCGATTAGAACATCAGGTTGCAAACCAACAGCTTGTAAAGCCTTTACAGAGTGCTGAGTAGGCTTTGTTTTATGTTGCATAATAACATTGGAATATGGAATTAAAGTAACATGAATTAGAGCAGTACTTCTTTTTGGTAATTCCAGTCTTAATTGTCGAAAACTTTCTAAAAATATCTGAGACTCAATGTCTCCAACAGTACCTCCACACTCTACAAGTAGAACGTCTAAATCCTCCTCAACTGCTATTTTTTTTAATCGATCCTTAATAATATTTGTACAATGAGGAATTATTTGAACAGTTCTTCCAAGGAATTTACCTTCTCTTTCTCTTAAAATAGTTGCGAGATAAACTTGACCTGAAGTAATATTATGAGAGGGGGGTATCTCAATTCCTAAAAATCTAGAATATGATCCAAAGTCTTGGTCGATTTCTGATATTCTATAAATATATTCATCCGAAGAAGGTACGGGTTTAAATTCCCAAACTTGTTCTGTAACAAAGCATTCTCCATGTTCAATGGGATTGAGTGTTCCGGGGTCTACATTTAAATAGGGATCAATCTTTACACCAGAAACTTTAAATCCTCGAAATTGAAATAACTTACCTAAACTAGCAGTTACAATACCTTTTCCTATGCCGGACATTACTCCGCCAGTTATAAACACAAATTTACAATTAGACTGCATTTTAACTTCATTTACTCTGTTTCAATATTAGTTATAAATAAAGTATTTATTATATTTCCTTTCTTTTCAATTTTTTCTAATAATATTTATTCACGCAATTATTTTCATTTATCCTATTTATTTTAAGAAAGAAATTTTAAAATTATATAAAGGCTTGATTTATTTATTAATATTTCTTTTCCAATATTGTACAAATTAGAACTGGAATTGTAATAAGGGGGATTTCCCACGATTTTCCCATTTATTTGATTAGTAGGTAATAATAACGAGACTCATCTCAAAATACAATTGATTGTATTTTATTACAAAAATGGAGAAATTTAACGGCATTTTTTAGTAAATAAATTGTAAAATTTGACAATAATTAAAAAATATTCAATTTTTTATCATTTTACATCTATATTTTTAAAAAGATTTAAAATTTCGCAAGATTTTTTGAAAAGTTTCATTCTTATCCCCATTTCTCTGAAATAATATGTTAGTTTTGTCGGAAATACTGAAAACTTTATATTATATGGAATTATTTTTAATTATAACAATATACGACAGTTTGAATTAAAAATAAAGGGAAATAATTTGACCAAGTTTGGAATATATATAAATCGTTTAGGTATAACGAGAGTTAAAGCTAAAGATTCCTACCTATCTGTTATATATTCTATTTGTATTGCCGATTATTCAATTTTTTACGACATTTTAAAATCGGCTTTAAGAGGTCATGTGGATTTAAATCCCATAAGGGAAAATTTTGGAGATTCTACTGCTCGATTAGGAAGGAATTTATAGTTTTTCTACAGAGATTTTCGAATTCAGTTTAAGGTTAAAGGAGTTGAAATGTTGAGCTAGTTGGATATAAAGAAATATTTTAAAATGAAAATTTACTACAAAAAGGAGAAATACAAAATGGAAATTACCAATAATAATAATTTTAAAGAATATAAAACGCCAGAAAATTTAGATCCATTCACAATTGCACAGCAGCAATTGAAACATGCGTGTGAATTACTTGGATATAATGAGCAAATCTATAATGCTTTATCTGAACCGGAGAGACTTATTATATTAAAATTATCAATGAGAATGGACAACGGGAGTTTAAGAACTTTTAAAGCATTTAGATGTCAATTTAATTCAGCAAGAGGGCCAACAAAAGGGGGAATAAGATGGCATCTTGATGAAAATTCTTCGCTAATAAAAGCATTAGCAGCGTTGATGACATGGAAATGTGCTTGTGTTGATTTACCTTTAGGAGGTGCTAAAGGTGGTATTATTTGTAACCCAAAAGAGATGAGTAATAATGAGCTTGAACGGCTTGCGAGATTATATATTAGAAAATTATCAGAGTTCATAGGTCCTCGTATAGATATACCTGCTCCAGATGTATACACTACACCTCAGATAATGGCTTGGATGATGGATGAATATGAAGTAATCAAAGGTATAAAAGCCCCTTCTGTCATCACAGGAAAACCATTAGAACTTGGGGGAAGTGTTGGGCGTATAAGTGCAACTGCTAGAGGAGGAACATTTTGTATTAGAGAAGCAATAAAAGAAGCTAATATCTCATTAAAGGGTGCAAAAATTGCGATTCAAGGTTTTGGAAATGCTGGAAGTCATGTTGCTGAGATTTTACAGGATGAATTTGGTTGCAAAATAATTGCAGCTTCTGATACAAAAGGTGGGATTTATAATAAAAATGGATTTAATGTTCATAAAGCAATTGAGCATAAAAAAAAAACTTCAACAATTATGGGTTTAGAAGATACACAACAGATCTCGAATGAAGATTTATTTGAATTAAATTGCGATATACTAATTCCTGCAGCATTAGAAAATGTTATTACAAAAAGAAATGCCGCGAATATTAAGGCAAAAATTGTAGCGGAACTTGCAAATGGACCAACAACTCCTGCTGCAGATGAGATATTATTTGAGAAGGATCTTATTGTTATTCCAGATTTTCTATGTAATGCAGGAGGGGTGACTGTCAGTTATTTTGAGATGATTCAGGGATTTTATTTACATCGTTGGACTGCACAAGAGGTTGATAATCTATTAAATAGAATAATGACAAAAGCATATAAAGATACCATATTAAGAGCCAATCTGAATGAAAATAATAATAGAATGGGTGCTTACATGATATCCGTTGAGAGAGTTGTCGAGGCTATGAAACTGAGAGGTTGGATTTAATATAATATTAAATTTTATCTCTAATTATTGTTGATACTTTTTCTAAATTTAATTTTGAATAGGCATACACGTGCTTGATATTTCTTGAATTGCTATAGGAATCATATTAAAAAATATTTTCTATAGTGTAAGATAAAAAAAAATTGACAATTTTTATTTTTTTAAGTTAAAATTGAATTTTTCATTTTTTTTTAATATTGGATTTCAATTTTTAAAATAAAATAAAAAGGTTAAATTTAATTTAATATTATTGAAACTTAAGAGAAATAGAAATGGATACATAAGAATGCCATATAAAATTTTACAAAAAAGAGAATTGGGAGAGAGTGGTATCGTATTTGAAATGGTGCTAGAAACTCCATTAATTGCCAAAAAAGCCTATGCTGGTAATTTTGTATTAATTCGAATTAATGAAACGGGAGAACGGATTCCTTTGACAATAGCTGATTATGATAGAGAAAAGGGGACACTAACAATAGTATTTCAAGTTGTCGGAAAAAGTACGAAATTACTTTCACATCAGAATGTTGGAGATGAAATTCTTGATGTTGTTGGTCCTTTAGGAAATAAAATTCACATTAAAAAATATGAATATCCTGTTGTATTTGTTGGAGGTGGAGTGGGAATAGCACCTTGTTATCCACAAGCAAAAGAATTAAAAGAAGCAGGGAATACCATTATTTCGATATTAGGTGCTAGAAATAAGGGGTTATTATTTTGGAAAGATAAAATGGGAGCTGTAAGTGATGAGGTAATTATATGTACGGATGATGGGTCAGAAGGTATAAAAGGAGTTGTAACAGAACCATTAAAAGATTTATTAAAAAGAGGAAAATTAAGTATAGTAATTGCTATAGGCCCGTTAATTATGATGAAATTTGTGACTCTTACAACTAATGGATCTAATGGATTGCCTAAGATAAGAACTTTTGTATCTTTGAATACAATTATGATTGATGGCACTGGAATGTGCGGGGGTTGTCGTTTTCCTACAATTGATGGAAAAATAGGATTTGCATGTGTTGATGGACCTGATGTTGATGGACATATTGTGGATTTTGATAATCTTTTAAAGCGTGCAAAAAGATTTGAAAAACAAGAAAAGGAATCACTAGAACTTTATGATCATGAATGTAAAGCATTAAAAAATTTTTATGGGGAGAATGATTAAAATGGAAGAAATTTCACCTTTAATTGAAGTCTTAATCGATAATAAACAAAAAATTCTCGATTCTAAGAAATATAATGAGGTCGAATTTGATGAATTTATTTATTCCTTAATGCAAGCCGAAAATGAAAGACAGAAAGTTTTGAAAAAAATAGAGGAATTGGGAAGTATTGATATCCAAAAGTTAAAAGATATATTAAAGATTTCTGAACATAGGTTAATTTATGATATCGAATATTTAAAGGAATTAGGATTATTAGAGTTTATTGGAGAGATATCTGAATTTTATCAAAGTATCGAAGAAAAGAATGAGAAGGAAGGCTTATTTCCAAATGTTTCTATAATAAGGGATAGAAAAATTTGTAGTGGTTGTGGATTATGTGTTTCGATTTGTCCAACTAATGCAATAAATTTCTTAAATGATGTTTTAAATATTAACGATGATTTATGCATAAATTGTGGCTTATGCTACGCTTGTTGTCATCGCTCATTTTTTCCAAGAGAATTAAAGGATAATCAAGAAAAACTCGATACTGATATAAAATACTTGAAAGAATTTAACAACTATAGGGAAATTTATTCAGCACAAACAAAAGATAATATTACTAAAGAAATTGCGCAAGATTGGGAAATTGTAACAACATTACTAAAAATTGCGTTCAAACAAAATATCATTGATGCTGCAATATTAATTGGTACAACAGAAAAACCAAATGAGCCATTACCCTTTTTGATCCAAAACGAAGAAGATTTATTTAAAAAGACAAGAATAGTATATAATAATGCTAATTTATTAAAAATGCTTCAAAATTCCAAGAGATTTAAGAAAGTTGCAGTAGTTGGAACTCCTTGTATTATGGAGGCTCTGAAAAAAATCTCAATTTATCCACTTAATAAACCTTTTTATGATAATATTGCATTAAAAATAGGATCATTTTGTATGAACCATAGTTTATTTGGATGTTTTTTCTGCGATGATTTGACTGCAGAACTTTCCGATATCTCTATTGGTTCAATTGGCTCGGAACGGGGTTGGTCTACTGTAATAGCAAGAACTAGTAGAGGTGCGAATTTATTTCAACAAGCTTTGGATCTGAAATTAATTGAGAAGAAAATTATTGAAGAAGACAGTAAAAATTTCAATACATTAAGTAAAATTGCTAAATCCAAATTGAAAATGTATAAAGAGATTCCCAGACAAAAAATGATTGAGCAGGATCCAAAAGTAAGAAGAAACAATTTCCTGGAGGTCCCAAAGGGATACACTCTAGAGATGGTAAAATTAGAAACTCAAAGATGTTTACAATGCGGAATTCCTCTATGTATTGAAGGTTGTCCTGTTAATGTTGATATTCCAAAATTTATAAGATTATTAAGACAAGAGAAATTTTCTGAAGCTATTAATAATGTAAAAACATATAATTTATTACCGGCAATATGTGGGAGGGTATGTCCTCAAGAAATACAATGCGAACAAGCATGTTTATTAGGTTCTGTTTCCAATCCAATTGCAATTGGTAACTTAGAACGATTTATTGCTGATTGGGACAGAAAAAGTCAGGTTAAAGCATGCCCTGATTGTCAAGCTCCAAAAAATATTAAAGTAGCAATCATTGGGGCAGGTCCTGCAGGTTTAACTTGTGCTGGGGAGCTTTTAATGAGAGGATACGATGTAACAATTTTTGAAGCATTTCATACGGGAGGAGGTGTGCTAGTTTATGGTATACCAGAATTTAGATTACCAAAAGAGATAGTTAGAGAAGAAATCGAGACATTAAAAATGTTGGGTAGTAAAATAGAATACAATAAGATAATAGGAAAGATAATGACTATAGAAGATTTAAAATCTATGGGGTTTAAGGCTTTCTTTATTGGGGTAGGTGCAGGATTACCTACATTTATTAAAGTATCCGGTTTAAGCTTAAATGGTGTTTTGACGGCAAATGAATTTCTTACAAGAGCAAATTTAATGAAAGCCTATAAATTCCCAGAATATGATACACCTATAAAAATAGGAAAAATTGTAACAGTTCTTGGAGGGGGAAATGTAGCTATGGATTCAGCAAGAGTTGCATTGAGATTAGGTGCTGAAAGAGTAATTGTTGTGTATAGGAGATCCGAAAAAGAAATGCCTGCAAGGAGAGCAGAATATCATCATGCGATTGAAGAAGGAATTGAATTTCAATTTTTAACCAATCCAGTAAGCTTTATTGGAGATGAAAATGAAAATGTTAAGCAAATGGAGGTTATTAAAATGAGATTAGGAGAACTTGATGATTCTGGGCGACGGCGACCAATTCCAATTGAAGGTTCAGAGTATAAAATAGATACAGATACGATAATAATAGCAATAGGGACAAAAGCAAATCCTATTCTTACAAATTCAATCCCTGAGTTAAAACTTAATAAGTGGGGGTATATTGAAACCAATGAGCAGGGAAAGACAAATTTGGAAGGTGTTTATGCGGGTGGAGATATTGTGACTGGTAGTGCGACAGTTATTTCTGCTATGGGAGCGGGGAAGAGAGCAGCAACAGAGATTGATAATTATCTTACAAAAAAGAGACAGTAAAAATTATTTTTATTATATTTTATATTTGTCCTTTAAATAATATCTAAGAAAATACTGAATAATTTTTTTTCAAGATCTAATTGTTGTAATTGATTCCAATTATTTAAGAGATAAGGATATAGTTCTTCGCTAAAGGCATCTAAAGCTTTCTCATTTCTGAGTTCATAAAATATAAAATTTTTCATCATTTTCACAATATCAAGAAATATTTTTGGGATTGTTTGAGGATCTGCAATATTCACGTCAATATTTAATAGATTCCAACCGTGATCTTTTGAAAACTCGATCTTAGATAATTCCTTATCTTTATCTGATTGAATTGCTTCTATAAATCTAGAATAGAAATTCTCGATATTTCTATAAATTCGCTCTTTTTTAATTCCAGAGATATTTTTCTCAATTACACTAGCACAAATGTTCAAAATCTGTTGGAATACTCCTAGTAAGTCAAATAAAATTCCATAAGATTCAATTTTTTCGGTTTCTTTCCATTGAGTCATAAACTCATCGATTTGATTTCCATAAGATTGATAAGGTTCAACCGAACCATTCCATTTTTCTTTCCAATCAGATGATGTTTTGGCATAATGAGAAAGAAAATCTTTTTTAATTACCATTAATCGAGCTCTTAGAATTTCAGCATGAGTTTCTTTCTTATCTGCTGCAATGAATAATAATTTATATTCCTGAGCATGGTTATATACCCATTTTAGGCCACTCATATCAATAGATTCAATTCCAGATTGATCAAGCTCTTGTTCTGAAAATAAATTTAATGCTGTTAAAAGGCCTGATACTAAATCCTCATCAATTTCTAATCCAAGGGAATCTTTATATAAAATAGTAACTCCTGATTCACTGTCAACAATCCAGATGTTCATGTAATTCCCCAATATCTAATTTTTATAATTAATTAATATTAAATTACAATTAATTCTAAATTTAGATTTATTCTTCTAGGGATTAATAATCTTCTTAATATTTCTTTATTAATTTTTTCTCCATCTTTTGTTGTTGATTTAATTTTTTTTATTTATAGCCATTGATTAAAAACTACAAATAAAAAATAAATAAATTGGATTAGGAATTTAAAGTCTGAAGAGAATGTGAAATTAATTTGCTCTTACATATGAATATCTTAAAAGTTTTTAAATATATATATAGCAAAATTTTTGCATTTATGATCCATAAAATATCAACTTCAACTAGTAAGTACTAGACTTTTTGGTAAAAAAATATATACATAGACTATCATATATCATTTATCAAATTTCTATGATAGATCTTGAGATTGAGGATTATAAAACATTATAAAAAGTTAATAATATTATTTATTATTTTATTAAATCTAAGTTTTTTGTTAAACATTAGTCCAAATCCAACTCTTTTCTCACAAGATGATTCAATATTAGAATTGGATGATAAGAAGAAGAATGAGAATTTAGAAAATATTGATGAAAATCCACTTGATAATAATTCTATAAATATTGATCTATTAAAATCATCGAACTTTAATTATACTTCTTTATCTAACGTATCGCAATTTGACGTTAGGGAAGAGGCTCAAAGTTTAGATTCAATTTATGAATATGATATAGGAAATCCCTATAATGAATATCAAGTAGGAGTACCATTTGGCTGGAATGCCTCGAGCTGTTCAATTAATGTCTCAACTTATGAAAAAACCCAACATTTAGAAAATAATGATTTTGATCCAGATCCTAATTGGAATTATTATACTTTTAAGCAAGATTCTCATGTAGAAATAAAATCAGAGGAAAGAGACAAAGCAGGATATGTAAAATTTAAGGATAATGATGATGATGAAAAATTTTATGAAGGTGATTTTGCAGTTATTACACAATCAATAACAAATGCAAATCAAAATGGTGCAAGTGTTCATATAGGAGATGTTATCCAAGAAGCTAATAATATTACTGCAATTGATAGTGATTTTCTATCTAATCCCTACTACTCTCAAGATTATGATAATCCTTATGGGGGTCAAACAGGTTCCGGAGATAACACATATCTTTTTCATGGGTTCGATTATTTAGTCGCTCAAATTGTGCCCGCAGCATATATATTTTCTAGGAAAAACCCTTCAATTGCTTGGTGGACAACGTTTAACATACCATTTAAGGTAGATTATGCACAAATTACAATATCATGGTTGATGAATAATTTAAATTTTGAGAAGGAAGATGGGTATAGAGTTTGTGCAAGGATAAATAATGAATATATTGACGGAAGAGAAGCAATTGATGGCGAATATTGGTCTGAAAACGCCACAGAAACAACGATTGCATATTATGGATATGAGGATTATGTTACCGGACAAGATCATGGCTTAGTTACAAGAACATACAATATAACCAATTTAATTAAAGGTTTAAGTGGCGAAATGAAAATAGATTTTGGTATTTGGGCGTATCATCCAACTAGTGAAAATGATGAAATCGAAGTGAAGTTTGACAATCTTCAAATATATGCAAATTGCTCCAAAAAACACAAAACAGGATCATTGGAGTTCGATTTAAAATGGGATGATACAGAAAATTTTTTTTTAGGTGAAACTTATTATTCTAATTATTTCAGTACATACGTTGTTGTTGATGAAGATGAACAATGGATTAGAATTTTTCCATTTAATGAAATATTAAATTTAACTCAAGGATCTTTCTATCATTATATTTTTAATTTCTCAGAAGAACATATTCATTTATTAGAACGAAATAATTTTGATTTTAAAATAGGAGTTCGTTTTGAGGAAACTTGCCCAATCGAATGGGAATTTGAACTTAGATTTTGGTTTGATAATATATATTTAAATGTTCAATATGATCATCCTAATCCCACTTATTCTGGTTTACAAATGAGAATAAATGGAACCAATCAAGAAAAAGTTACTACTCAACCTTATGATGTTGATATCTCTAACTGGGAAGGAGGTAAACAATATAATTTTAGCTTTCTTTCAGAAAATTTTACTTCACTTTATATGGATTTTCTTATTAATCTGTCTCTTTTTATTCATAAATATTCATTTAATGCATCAATTGCAAGTTATGAAATTCTTCCATCTCAAAATTTAGTTTCATGGAATGTAACTTACAATAACTCAAACACTTACAATTCTCTTAAAATAACAAATCAATCCGGTCTAATTAATATAATAAATTACACTATTCAAATTTTCGATTTTCCTGCTTTTGATGGGCTAGGATTATATAGCTCAGATTGGTGTATATCTGGTCTTACAGGCCCCAATTATCAGAATTATAGTGGAATTATGATTAAATTTAATGGAACTTCTAATTTCTATCAAAGTGTTTTAATTAAAAATCCAGATGTTGGTGGTCAGTGGATTGTTCAGGCAACTCAACCAAATTATATCGATGAGTTAATTATTAATTCAACAAACTATTATAATGGAAATTTTTTGCAATATAACGTTAGCACATACAATGAAACAGTCTTTGGTAATTTTAGTATTAATATATATAATGATTCAAAGGATTTTGTTAATGAATCAACACATAGCAATGTTTTTGGTGATTTATCTAGCCAATGGAATATAGTAGATTATGGAATTGGTGTCTATACTTTAGAGGTATTTTGGAATGACACAAATTCAGAGAAACAAACTTTAAGGATAGGGTTTTGGAATAAAACTTTTGAAATATGGCGGAAATCAAATGCTAAACTTTTAGAAAAACATGTTAAATTAGAATCTGGAGAAAATGCTGAATTTAAAATATCATATAATTCTACAGAACCATCAGAATATGGAATAAGTGATGCTACTATAGAATGTTGGGAAAATCATTCAGGTACTTGGAATAAATGGGGGGAATATTGGGTTGGAACTTATTTAATTGATTCGCTTCAATATGAAAATTTTGGGAATTACACTCTTAAATTGAAGACTTCTGGTGTTCCACAGGAGAATTATAGTGTAACATTAGTTTTTATTAAAGAATTTTACCAACATCAAAATTTAACTTCTTGGATTGATGTATCGGGAGATCCATTAAATATGTCAATTACTTGGGGTGCATCTTGGGACGATTTAGTGGATCAAAATATTGTTTGGGCAAATAATACCCCTTATGTAAATGACACCATAAATAGTGTTATTCAAGTTAGATTAGTTAATGAATCTAATCCGGAGCAATTATTAGAAGATGGAATTGTTAGTGCTAAATTGAGTTCAAATATTATTTATGGAATAGAGGTATATGCAATCACCCATAATGAAGGAGATAAAGGAAAATATAATCTCACTATTGATACAACTGGATTAGATGTTTCTCAAGGGAATAATAATAAAACGCTATTCATAATAGGTAGTGCACCAGGATTTAATCCAGATCAACTGAATGTTACAATGCTTATTAACCCAATTCCAACTATGATTACTATTGAAGATGTTCAATCAGTATATGAAGAAGGTGAAATTCAAGTTCAAGGAATCTTCTATAACCTTATAGATCCTCAATATCCCGAAACAGTCAGTTCTGGAAATTTATATTGGATAATAGAAAATGATAGTGTTAAGATATCTGGAGAAATGAATTTATTAGCAGAAGGTGTATATTTTCAAACTGTTTCTTTAAGTGAATCTAATTATCTTTATCCTGATGAATATCAGATCTATATTAATGGAACTGCAACTAATTGTGAAGACGCAAATAGTACAACCAAAATTTTAGTAATAAAACCAAAGATTAATACAATTCTAACTATTGAATTACCAGAAATTATTCGGATAAAGCAATCATTTCAGATCATATGTAGTTTATCATTTATTAATGGTACACCTCTAATTAATCGATTTATTCAAGTAAATCTAACTCTTAAAACTAGCGAAGGAACGCTAAATAGTTTTTTGGTATCTTTAATATCAAATACAGAGGGTGTTGGAACTTATGAATATATAATTCCTGCTCATTATGAAAATGGAAATATTACAATGAATGCGTATTATCTTGGAGAATATTGGATTAAGAAAACATTTGGAAATGAATATAGAGATATTTTTGGAAAAATTCCAACTTCTCTTAGTATTATCAATTCATCATCTTCAATACAGGTTGGTTATAATACTTACTTTGAAATGCAACTATCTATTTCGAATGTATCAGATCTTAAGGATTATTTTATATTATTCTCTGCGTTTTATGATGATGATACTGAAGCGTTCATATTAAAAGATTTAAATACTGACCAAGAGGGTAAGTGTAATTATACAATTTGGGAGATAGACAATAATAGACATAATTTAAGAGTCTATTTTGAATACTTGGGAACTGAAACAATAGCATATAATTTCACATCTGAGGAAAGAGATATCATACAAAAATGGAATACTACTATACAAATTTCAGATTTAGGATATATCCCAAGATTTGGACAAATAATTCCAATAAACCTTGGTTTTACGTGCATAGAGGATCCTTTATTATCTTATGAAGGATTGGGAGTTTTAATTATTTTTAAATATGGTATCATCACTTCTACAATTCAAATGTATATTAATGAAACCAATCAGGTAAGTTTTAATTACCCAATTGCCGACTATTTTAATGGAAATTTGAATATTTCTATTATTTTTGATGGAACAAACCAAATTAATTTTGTAAATGAAAATAAATCTCTACAAATAGCAAGTAAATTAAGTTCAACAATAAAAATTCTTACCACTCTTCCAACTCAAATTTTAATCGGAAATTATTATATTTCAGTAAATTTAACTAATGAATTAGGTCAAGCAATGGTTGGCTACGAGGTTCTTTTTGAAATTCTTGATAAAAATGATATTGTAATATTTAATGCTACTTCAATAACAAATTTTAACGGAATAGCTTCCGCTTCTCTAGATTTTTTGAGAACTGGTGTAGATTATCGAATTCGAGTAAGTTTTATAGAAAAGGATATTTATTTAAGTACAGAAACTTTAACAACAAATATTCGTATAATTGACTATATAAATCTTTTCTTTGATTATTTACCACTTATTTTATTAATCACAGGATCAACAGTTGCTGGGTTCTTTATTTATCAAAGAGCATATTTAATTCCTAAGAGAAAGAGATATCGAGAATTATTAAAAATAATGTATCAAAAATTATCTGATGTTGAAAACATACAATATTTCTTGATTTTAACTAAACATGGTGTTCCGGTATTCTCAAAATCTATGACGGAGATTCCAATTGATGATGGTCTAATTTCTGGATTTTTATCGGCCATTTCTTCATTTGGGACAGAAATTGGAAAGAAAATGGAAAAAGGTGATGGATTTTTAGAGGAATTATCATATCAACAATTTAAAATCATTCTAAGTGAAGGAAAGTATGTTAGATGTGCAATATTATTATTAAAAAAGGCAAGTGAGAATTTAAAAGAGACACTTAGACTTTTTAATAGTAAATTTGAAGAAAAATTTAAAGATAAATTAGTAAGGTATGATGGACAAATGTTTAAAGAAATACAAGTATTATCGTTAATTGAAAATGTATTTGAAGTTGATTTATTATATCCAAATTATCTAATAAAAGATAGAGCTATAAAATATATAAAAGAACTTAAAAAAAGTGATATCAGAAATATAATATTGGATATCATTATAAGAGAACAATTAGAGCATTCCTTCTATGTGCCAGAGATGATTTCGACATTAAAAACTATGGGAATAGACGAAATTCAATCATTTGAAGCTCTTGAAAATATAAAAAATGACCATATCTGTTTTGCTATCAATCCTAGAACAAGTTACTTAATAGAAAAAGTTGAGCCAATTATAAAGAAGTTAGATCTTGATGATAAACATATTTTATTTGCAATATATGAGGGGAATCAAACACAATCTGATATTTTAGACTTCTTAAAAAAGGAATCTATGAAGTACGAGAAAAATTTAAATGAATGTTTGGATAAGTTGATATCATTAGATTTAATCACACTCCTTAACACAATGACTGAAAATGGAGATTTAATTATTACCTTATTAAAATTAATACCAGATCTTTAATTGTTTTCCTGAATGTTCATTTTTTTTTCGAAACATAATAGTTATTACTATTTCTAGCAGCTTAATTAAATATTCACGTATGATAAAAAAAAATAGATACTTGTTTTTTATATATTAGTAATTAACGTAGAAATGGATAAAAATATCATATCGAAATTGATTCCTATTATTATTCCAATTACAGCTGAAAAAATTAATATTAAAATTGAATATATCTGATTTTTTCTCTTTAATTGAGGTGTAGGATAATCTACAATAAAAATCACATAAAATTGAGAGATTGTATTGAATAAAAAAACCCCTATACCTATAATAAAACAGAGAATATATATTATCCAAATCCAAATATTTATTTCAATAGACATAGCAAGTATTAATTCTGGAATATTTTTTATTAAAACAGTTAATGCAATGTAAATCCCTCCGATTGGAATGGCAGAAAAAATCAAACAAATTAAAAGAACAGTAGTAAATTTAAAAGTAATTAAATTTAAGCCTAGATTAAAAAAAGTTCCAATAAACACCAATAAAAAAATAATTATTAAGAGAGTAATCGAAATTAAAAGGTATATTCCAAAACCCATTGCTAATGTTGTAAAAGCTCCGGGAATTTTGTCTCCCATTTTTTCGAAAAGATCTTTTTCTATAGTTTCAGACATTGGCTCAGACTTCCTCAGATTCAATCATTCAAAATTAAGATGTCTTGTTTCTCTAAATCTCATCATAGCCTTATTCTTTTACTAGTTTTTAGAAAGTATATATTAACTTTTTTAATTTAAATTTCAATCTGTACGAATTAACTTAGAATCCGCTATTTTTAATGTGTTTTGGCAGTTTGGACAGACCCAATAATCCTCTTTCTGGCAATGTTTAGATATACAATCTAAACATATAACAATATCACATAAACAGTAATATAACTTATCCAAACCAAATTTTTTTTTACATAAAAAACATATATTCTTTTTAGTAGTAATGGGGCTATTGGGCGCAGTCATAAAAGAACGACATAATTTTATTAATAATATAATAACACTAGATGTTATAAAAACTTAATAATATGTATTTTTTATTTTTATTTTATTTTGTTTATGGAATAAAAAATGTAAAAAAAAAAAGTTCTTTATTTACTGGCCTTTAAAAAAGCATTAGTTTAATTTTATTTTAAAAATTTTGTATATTTTTGAAGAGAGATATGTAGTTATGAATTATTCAAGTTGGATTTCTTTTTCTATTAATTTAACCTTCTTCATCAGGTATTGCTTGGCATTATGTGGAATTCTTACTACAGAGTCATTTGATTTTTCTATTTCTCTAACTTCATCACAAAGTTGTGCGGCAGTCCTCATCATTTCATGGGCGGCAGCTAATAAAGGCATATATTCTGTTCGTTCTTTTAATACAAAACATGCCCTACCTGTTAATCTAGAAACTTGACTTGCTAATTCGAAGGCTGCTATAGCTTTTGCTTTAGCATATGGATTTGAAAATTCGGCTGCCTCTGTAGCCATTGTGCTATCTATTATCATTTGAGGTAATGTTGGGTACCTTCCTTCTAACATGTCCATGATTACTTTATTAAGTTCTTTTGTAATTATTGTTAAAACTCCTGTTATGGCTAAAACTTTTAAAAGATCTGCATTAAAAGAACTCATTTCGATTGGATCTAAGAACGGGCGACGTGCACCGATCATGCTATCCGCGCTAACTAAAATATATCCCATATTCTTTTCTTTAATTTCATCTATTGCTTTTTTTGCCGGGGCATCTGAAATAATAATTGTAGGAATTCCCTTCGCTAATTCTCTCGCAGCTTGTGGACCTTTGAGAGCAGCATTTGGACTTGACATTATAATTAATTCAGGTTCAAATTCAAGTAATTTTTTCATAGTTTCTATACAATGTTCAGGGGGATGCATTTTAGCTCCAGATGTTACTTCTCTAACATCAATTTTAGTGCCTTCAGCTCTTTCATCCATTAGAAATGCAAGAAGAAGTGATGAGCCTATTGTCCCATTCTTCAAAATTCCGATTTTTAATATTTTTTCTTCCGACATTTATTTTGCACTTTGTATTCTGAAATTTAATTAAATTTTAATAAAGTTTGATTATTTAAAATTCTATATTTTTATATTAAATTAAAATTTATTTAAAGAGTTATTATTATATAATAAAATGAGTTATAGAAGTAAGTTTGAGAAAAGAATTCTATTATTGACTTTAATTTTGATATTCCCCATTTATAAAACCATAGAATCTTTATTGAATAACGATATGATTGAAGTTTATCTATGGCTAATGTTTTCAATTATTTTTGGAGTATCATTAATTATTCTGTATATTGTGTATTATAAAAAAAAAAGAGTCGTTAAAGAAAAAACAATATAGGAAAATTAAGTATCCTATCTGTATTATTTAGTTTTTCATTAGACATCTTATTAGCATAATTAATTCTTTCTATTAATTAAAAATGATTTCATATTTAGAAATAAAATTTTAAATGGTTTTTGATTATTTTTTTTTTAATAAATTACAATAAGATGAATTATTAATAATGTCTGATAAAGATGATTTATTTGATGGAATTTGCAGTGTTACTTGTTCAATAATATCGTTATTTAGCTTAATTTATACATTAATAATAACCAATTATAGGGAACCTTTAAGATATCTTCCAGCATTCATTTTTTGGAGTGTTTTTTTAATATTCTCTTTAATATTTACAATTAAGATTTATTTGAATAAAAGGAAAAGACTATTCGATTTAGAAAAACTAAGGCAGGAATAATCTAATATGAAAATACTCTAACTATTAAGTATAAATCTTTAAAACTTCAGTTATAGACTTTTAATTATAATATTTTTTCTTTAGCCTCCGGTTAATTCTTCAATACCTAAAGTTGAAGTAAAATAAGTAATTAATAAAAATACAATTAAAACGATCATAAAAATTATGCATAGAATAATTAAAATAGTTGCTAAGGTAATTTTTACTCCATCTCTTTGTTTAATTCTAGCCTCAGACATTATTGAGATGGAATAACCTATCGATTGAACTGTTATTGTAAAAAATAACATTTCAAATGCAACTATTATTCCCAATACCAATATCGCTTCACTCATTAATTTAAAAAGATTATAGATGACTTCATTAATTCCCTCAATACTCTGAAATAAATCATGGATAAAGAATCCAATAGCCCACATAATAGTGAACCAAATGAATATTGATCCTACTCCTAAGATTAATAATTGCCAAGCTAAGCTAACTGATATCGTATTTTTTAGTTGTTTTCGATAGTTTGGAAATTGTGGATCGCAATTAGAGCATATATAATTACAAATTCTTGCAAAAAGTCTAATAAATGCATAGTAAGCAATAAAAGTAAAAATTAAAATGAATGGAATCAGAATTAATTCTGCAAGTGGCATAAATTTCAAAAAGAAATCATACTGCTCTTCATAATAAAGCAAATGAAAATTAATTTTACTAGCAATGTATAGAAGATATAAAAACATAAAAAAAGTAAATACTCCACTTATAATCAGATTTAAAATTCTGAGATTGGATTTTTGTTCTCTGAAGAAAATTCTTTTTTGAACAGCCTTTGGAGCCAAGAAAATATCTCCAAGAAAATTTACTAATGTGTATTTATTAGATTTCAAAACTCTATCTTTTATTATAGAGATATTTTGTAATTCAAATAGCTCCGGATGCTCATCACCTCTTTCAAGTCTTTTTCTAATTGAAATTTTTGTATCTAAAATTAAAATTACACTAATTCCAAGAAATGAAAAAATTAATATCATTATTAAATAAATCTGAACTGATTCAGCCATTGAACCAGGGGAATTATATGCACGAGTTGCATCTGCTTGAACCATATCAAAATATGGTGAAGTAATAGCAGATTTAAACCCACCGGCCATTCTATTTAATTGTCCTTTATTATTTATTAATAGGGTATTTGATGCTTCAGTACTAATTGTATAATCATGACCTTCATTACCCCATCCGGGATATCCAGGATTTATTGCTAACCATGCGCCATAAGCCCACAATTCAAAAGAATTTTCATCATAATGGGGATGACTTTGTATATAGTTTTTACTTGAAAACGATAAAAATATAGAATCAGTTGAATAACCTGAACGTAAGAGGGCTATATTAGAGTCTTTATAAACATTACTTGCATACACTGGTTTAACTGGTTCAATTTTCTCATTAACATCATAACATACTATACTACGAAAATTTGGTAAAGAGCTTAATAAATAATTATATTCATTTAATCCTACTAAGTTAGTATTGTTTTTTCTGTGTTCCCATAGCCATTGGTATTCTTTTGCGCGTTGTAGATTAGAAATTTGAGCTGCTGAAATCAATAAGACTTCGTTGGTATATCCTGAAGTAGTTGCATCTTCAAATAGAGGAGTTGTTGCAAGCGGACTTAGGCAATGAGCCATAAAATCCAAGCTATTTTGAAATCTCGAATTATTAAAGAAATTATATGCATTTAATCTATTTAGAGCATACATGAACTCAATTGAATTAAGATAGGCAAATGCTAGATAACTTTGACCTTCATAAGAACCACCATCCGGTCGATTTTTTTCATATAAATATGTTAAAATGGCTTCAGTTGCAATATCAATAAATTCTTCATTTTTTAAGATAAGACCCGCTAATCCCAAACCACCTGCATTAATAACTCGATGATTATTTTCTGGATATAAATCCATATTAGATAATGGTTGAGCATGATTTTCTAAAAGATCTTCAATTTGAACTCTCTCAGATGCAGATATATTCTTGTAGATAATATCATAAGCTATTGCATATGCTTGAACAGCATATGATCGCTTGAGATCCATTGTATAATTGTTTTCTATGTTACCCATATCCAATAAAATCTCTTTTATTTTTTCTAAATAATTGTGACCACCCTGGATTGCATACTTTAAAGATATTTTTCTTATAGGTTCAACTCTTTGATCTTCATCCCATGTATTTATATCAGTATTGACTAGTGTATCTACATCTGATATGTATGAAGAATATGAATAATTCCAAGGGTTTTTAGAATTATGGATTTTATCTTTTAGATTCTCTAATTCTGCCGCATTAAAAAGAAGATATGGATGATCTAAATGTTCTAATTCAGTTATTTCCGAAGAATTAAATTGCCATATTGTGTCATCTGGGAAAGAATCATAACTTTCTGATATTTTTAGAGGATTTTTTTCTATATATTCAACATCTTCGCTTAATGTATCTTTACTTATTATAAAAGAGCAACTATCTATAAGGTTAAACTTTATTAATGAATTTTCTGATTTAAATGAAGTATTAACACCATCTAATATCAAGCTTGATACCTCAAAAGGTACATAAATTGAAAATTGTTCGGGTTCAATTAATTCCTCTTCAATTAAAGAGCGATGAAGATCAATATTAATAATACCTGTAATTTCATTTGGGCAATTCTCATAATTGATTAAAAGATTGATGACAGGTTTAGAGCTTTCAAAATAATTTTTATTCTCAAATGACAATTTCGAAGAATCTTGGACAAAAAAATAGTCAATTAGATCAAGTTCGTTTTTATGAATGAAAAATATTTTAGCATCCGATTCTATATCATTAGGATTGGAAAAAGTTCTTGTAATTCTTTGATCTTGATAATATATCAAATCTGATAAACCAATTTGGCCAATAGTATTAACATCTACGGAAGATATAAAGGGAACAGAAGTAGATGAATCTGACTCATTATTAGGATATAAGACGGTTCCCATTAGTGGGTTAGTCATACCCGAATATTTAGCTTTAATATATATTGGGTTCTTATCTTCTCCTTCATAGTTTTGAATCGGAAAAAACTTTCCTTCATGATCAGTGAGTTTCTGAATAGGACTTAAAAATGAAACATTTAATGAGATTATATCATTTGAAATATAGCTTTGAGTGGAATAACTCAGAGTTTGAAAATCTTCGCTAACAGTAAGATTACCTCTCCCGTGTAAAACCCAATCGATGTCAAATAGTTGAGTTTTAGGCATAAGTTCATCAACAATTATGAAATACCCATTATTATTCTCCTCTTCATCTGAATGTATAAAAATTATATTGCGAGTAAAACCCCAGTTTTCTGGGAATAGAATAAAAGCTGTAGCTAATAGAAATGAATTTAATAGTATTAAAATGCCAATAAAAACCAAAATAGCTGTTTGCTTTTTAGACATTATTGAATTGGATAATGTTCTAAAATTATTTAAACATTTAGAAATATATAATTATATTCAATAATCCAAGAGATTATATTTTTAAATGTTAAAAATGTTTTTAAAATTAAGTGATGATTTAAAATTATGAATTTGGGAAAATCTAGTTTAAATGATATTGCAAAACTCCGACCCGATTCAATTAAAAGAGCACGAATATCAAGTTATGATCGAACTGGTGGTAATAAAGATTGGGTAGATATAAACCCTGGAGAAATCTATACTATAGCTCAATTTCAAGGGGCGGGATGTATTAAGCATATTTGGTGTACAACCGCATGTCTGTTTATAAAATATTCCCCTAGAAATGCAATATTAAGAATGTATTGGGATGGTGAACCAGATGATGAACCCAGTGTAGAAGTTCCAATTGGTGATTTTTTTGGGTTGGGTCATGGTAAAAAAAGGAATTTTGTATCTCTACCACTTCAAATGTCACCTCAAGGAGGAAAAGGCTTTAATTGCTGGTGGCCAATGCCTTTTTCAAAAGGGTTTAAAATTACTCTCGAAAACGATAATCCTAAAACTTTTCGAATATACTATTATATAGATTATGAAATTTACGAGAACGGATTTGAAAATGAAGATGATTATGGACGATTTCATGCTCAATGGAGACGAGAAAATCCAACAATGGCAAAAAGAATAAATCCAAAAACTGGTAAAAAATATAAGCCATTAAGACCAAGTGAATTCATGTTTGGTGGAAAAAATACAGATCCATTAAAAGAGAACTATATGATCCTTGAAGCTAAAGGAAAGGGACATTATTGTGGTTGCCATTTAGACATTGATAACACCACTTTTTTGCCTTATTATTTAAACTGGCCAGGTGAAGGTGATGATATGATCTTTATAGATGAGGATGTTAAAAAAAGGACACCTACCTTATATGGAACAGGTACTGAAGATTATGTAAATCAAGCCTTCGGCCCCAGAGAGAAACAATCCGCGCCCTATCATGGAACAATTATGCCTGGAGGATTTAATTGGTGGGGTAAAATCTCCTACTATCGTTATCATATAGAAGATCCCGTCTATTTCAACAAGGAAATTAAGGTAACTATAGAACATGGGCATGATAACAACCGTAGTGATGACTGGTCCTCTACCGCTTATTGGTATCAAAAAGAACCTCATGATCATAGTATTTTTCCAAAATTATTGGATCGTGATGGAAGAAAACCACGATCTCATCTTACGCATATAGTAAGAAAGACTTCTTGTCTTCTAATTTTGTTCTTTTTGATTTGGTGGTTTCTTTTTAACGTAAATATTTTGCCATTCTTTCCTTTTCTTTAATTTTTTTGACAACATTTTTTTTTTAACAAAATCTTTCGATTAATCTAATAGCTCTTGCTTACATTAATTTAAAAGTTGTTTAATTTTATCCCTTATTACTTAAAAAAAAAAAACCAAATATTTATATAGAAAAATTTCGAATTTAATAAACGACAATAAATTTTAAATTTTAATTTTTTTGTATAATTTCCATTTAAAAAAATCGAGGGCGTTTATTATTCTAAAATTAAAAAAGATTATTTTTCTAATACTAATTTTTAACATCTCAATGGTTATATATGGATTCTATAAAAATGATATATTTTATTCAGAAAATACTTTAAATACCAAAATCGAACTTAAAGAAGAGGCAATTCAGGAACCTACTCAAAACAAATATGAATTTTATAATAAAAATCTTAAAAAATCCGCTTCATTAACACCAAAAAACGCCTATGCCATTGTTGTAGGGATTGCAGATTATCCTGGATCTGGTAGCGACTTATCCTATACTGATGATGATGCAATTGAAGTTTATTCCTTATTGACCAATGATTTTAATTTTAAACCAGAAAATATTATATATCTCCAAGATTCAAACGCTGGAAAAAGTGAAATTAGTAATGCTTTTGATCAAATCGCATCTCAAATAAGCGAAGATGATATATTTTTCTTCTATTATGCAGGGCATGGAGGTTTCGGGACAAAAGTAGGTCCTTATTCATGGACTGCAGAAACACCTCATCCTTATTCTAATAATTATGACAACATATGGAGTGTCTCACATACTGGAGCGGCGTACATGAGAGTCCATTTTTATCGTTTTGTGAGTGAATATGGATATGATGGAGCATTGTGTGGTGATTCAAGTGTAGCTTCTGGATATTATTATGATATATATTCCGGAAATTACGGATATAACTTTTGGTCAGCGTATATTCCTGTAAATCGATATTATATAAGATTTATTTCTGATTATATTTATTCTGATTATTATGGATTTAAAATAGATAAATACGAGGCAATTCTTGATGATGGAACACATTATTTATGTTCTTATGATTCAATCCCAGATAATCCAGATAATTACTATTTAGATACTTTGCTTGATTCGAAATTAGACACCCTTAACTGTTCTAAAAAATATGTTATTATGGATTCATGTCATAGTGGAGGAATGATCCCAGAAGTTCAAGACATAGGGAGATACATAATGACAGCGTGTGATCACGATGAGTCAAGTTTAGAATCAACAGCTTTACACAATGGAGTTTTTAGTTATTATTTTCTTAACTCTTTAGATAATGCAACAGACACGAATGGAGATGGAGTTATATCAATGGAAGAATGTTTTTCATATACTTATTCAAATACAGTTTCATATTCAGGATCTTTAGGATATACACATCATCCACAGGAATATGATGGAATAACGGGGGAATCTGTTTTATATCCTTCATTTGGTTCTGTTTCTTTTAATCTTTCTGGAAATGAATTGTCTTATTTTTTTAAAATGTATGGAAACGGATTAATAGAGCAATTATCCATTGGTTTATGTTGCGTTTCTCAAAGTGTAATTTATAAGATGGAAGATTTAACTGTAAATGCATCTTCTACTACAGGATTTGGAGAATATTCGGGTAATATTCAATTAGAAGGAGTTATGAATATTACAGGTTATGGAATTTCGGCTGAAATTAGGGGGAATAACTTAATTAAATTAAATAATACTTTGTTTTATGATACAGATTCAGATACTCTCGATGATATGTTTGAAATTATGCATGGATTGAATCCAATTTCTTCAGATAGTGATTCCGATGGTTTAAATGACAATATAGAATATTATGGAGTATCCGATCCCTTATTACCTGATACTGATTTTGACGGTTTATTGGATGGTTTAGAAGTAAATACTTATGGTACAAATGTAACAAATCCAGATACAGATGGAGATGGAATTTATGATGGATATGAAATCGATAATGATTTAAATCCATTTTTTAATGATGGACATCTTGATAAAGACTCTGATGGGTTAAATAATTTATTAGAATATCAACTTGGATCTAGCGCAAATAACGTAGACTCTGATGATGATCAAATGCCAGATTATTGGGAATATAATAATAATTTGAATTTAACTTTTGACGACGCAGAATTAGATGCAGATTATGATGATTTAAACAATATAAATGAATATATCTACGGTACAGATCCACAAAATTATGATACAGATGGAGATTTTTATTCGGATGGAATTGAAGTCTCATGGGGAACTGATCCATTAAATCCATTTTACTCATTAAATTCGATTTTTTTAAATATCGCTGGTATAGCAATACTGTTTATTTTAGGATATCATACTTATAGTAAAATCATTAAGAAAAAAAGGATATCCGCTGAGAAGGAAAAATTAGATGGAAAATTTAAGATTAATAAAAATAGCATTAATTATAACGCTCTAAAAGTGGAAACTAAATTTAAACCGGTTGTCACAACCACTCCATATGAACGGATGCCAAGTTATGGAATACCTTCTAATTTAGAGTTAAACAAGATGAGAATTGTTGTAAGAGATTTCATTCAGAATAAAATACCTCCACCAAAACCAAGTTATTCAGTGGATGGAAAACGAGCTATGCAAATTGCAATGGCATCTCTTAAATTTATCTCAGAGGGGAGACTCAATGAAAGTTTTAAATCCATGATTTTGGCTTTACAATTGGGAGTCCCCGAACCCACAAATAGCCTAATAAAAAGCACAATATTAAATTTATTAGATCAAAATATTAATAATTCAACTTTAGCTTCACTGAATGAAATGAATTCTCTTAAAAAATGTATTTGGTGTGGAGCTCTGAATAAATCAACTAATACATATTGTACAAAATGTGGGAAGGTGTTATAAATTACAGAGTTAAGCGGTAATGAAGAGAGTATAAAAATTTCTCTTAAAAAAAATTCAGTAGAATTTTACGATGTTAAGGATATGTACTTTCCTAACATATGCGTCATCTGTGGTGAGATAACTAATAATAAAATTAAAAAAATAATTTTCGGGTCTTATTCCCATATGAATAATTCGAAAAATGATTATTATTTCGACTTGCCAATATGTGAGAGATGTAATAACTATCTTAAAATTAAAACAGGAATTTCTAGTAAACAGGGACAATTAGTCTTATTTTTTTCAATAGTTGGATTAATCACATCAATATTTATAGGTTTTCTTACATTTTCAGTTTTATTTGGTATTGCTATATTTTCAATATCAATTCTATTTCCTTCTTTAAATTATAGGGCTAAAACAAAAAATAAAATCCAATTGAGTCATTTTATACAAATTAACGCAAAAAATGACCCTAAAAATACAATAAAAATAACGTTCCTAAATCAAAATTACGCTGATTATACAAATAATATCAATTTAGAGAAATATAATACTATAGAAGAACCTAAAGAATTAATAGAATCATCTACTGCTGCACACGAATTAAAAACACCAGATTTTAAAGAAAAAGTGGAAATAAAATCAATAGATAATAATATAATTGGACGAGATGAACTCACTCAACCTCAATATACAGAAAGTGAACAGGATGAGAATATTTTTGAATTAACATTACCTGATGAGAAGGAGCAAAATATTAAAGAAGAAAAGAAAATTTTAACAGAAATTCCGAAACAAAATGAAGATGAGGTTAAAAAAGTTAATGTTAATTTAGATACCGATGATTCTGAAGAAAAAGAGTAAATAATAATAAATTCTATGAAATTAACGAGATCTCGGAATTTTGATCTAAAGAGTATACAATAAATTATTTTTAATTAAAAAGGCATAATCGTTAAATATTTGATCATTCTAGAAAATATTTATGAAACTTGTTAGTAATGATTTTGAAAATAATGGAATGATTGATAGTAGATTTACCTGCGATGGTAAGGATATATCTCCACATTTAAAGTGGGAGGAAGTACCTAGCGGCACAAAAAGTTTTGCTCTTTCTTGTAATGATCCTGATGCTCCAATAGGAGATTGGATACATTGGTATGTTCATACAATTCCTTCTGATGTTAATGAAATTACACAAGGCGGTCCAATCCCAGGAATTGAAGTTAAGAATGATTTTGGAAAAACATCTTATGGTGGTCCTTGCCCTCCAAGCGGAACACATAGATATTTTTTTAGAGTTTACGCTCTTGATGTGGAAAAACTAGAAGGTGTAAAGAAAAAAAATTTTAGAGAAAAGGTAAAAGAACATACTATTGAATCGGCAGAGCTTATTGGATTATATAAAAGAAGATAATAGAAAGAATAATTTAATATTTTTATATGCTTTCTTTATATAGATAATACATATGGTAAAAAAAGAGCGCCCCAAATTTCCTGATTCTTATATTGGGGATCAAGCAATAGAGTATGATACATCTAAATGGATGGAGAGAAATCAAAGAATTACTACGAATAGATGTTTAGAATTATTATTTGATTCTAACTTAGGTGACTTCCCAGAATTTAATAATAATGAATTATTACTATTAGATTTAGGCTGTGGAACTGGTTTCTCGACAGAAATCTTACTTGAAGAGGGATTCAATGTTATTAGTATTGATATTCTATCAGATATGATATATTTACTTCATAAAAAAAAACTTGAAAATTTTAACTTGATCTTAGCCGATATTCGAAATTTACCGATAAGAGAAAATAAAATTGATCATATTATTTCTGTCTCTTCTTTTAACTTTATTTATGAAGATATTTTAGATAATAATGAAAAAAATAAGATTTTACAACAAACTGTTAAAATTTTTAAAGAAGTTTTAAATAATAATGGAAGAGTAATTTTAGAATTTTATCCAGAAACAGAGGTTGATATTAAATTACTTATGAAATATTTTAAATTATCAGATTTTAATGGCTTTCTAGTCCAAGATAATCCAGGTTTACGTAAAGAACAGAATTTTTTAATTTTAAAAAAAGAGGAAAATTAATTACAATTAAATGGAGTAAGAATCTTTTGGGAACATGTAAATTTTGTGGAAAAACGGGTACGCTGATATCAGATGTATTAGAAATATGCAGAGATTGCATTTTAAATAAAGAGAGAAAAAAAGTAGAGGATCATGTATTACAAGTTCATAAACAAATTAGAAAAACAGAGGGTTTACCTGAAATAGCCCCCAATATTTATGATTTTAATAAAAAATTTTCTTGTAATTTATGTATAAATGAATGTTCTCTAGAGGAAGGGGATATTAGTTATTGCGGTTTAAGAATGATTAAAATAAATAAATCTGAAGAGATTCCTATACCTTCAAAAGCCTTATCATATATGCATGGATATTTAGATATGAATCCAACCAATTGTTGTAATGCATGGTTTTGTCCAGCTGGAACGGCTAGTGGCTATCCAAAATATTCAGATTTTCCAGGTCCAGAGATTGGAACATATAGTTATGCTGCGTTTATGTATGGATGCTCTTTCGATTGCTTATTTTGTCAAAATGCGTCTCATAAACACTTTTCTAAAAATAATATTAAAAGAATTGATGATTATGTGAATGATTTCATTAAAAATAAAAAAATTACATGTGTATGCTACTTTGGAGGGACTCCAGAATGCCAATTTCTATTTACAATTGCTGCCTCAGAAAAAATTTTAAAAAGAATACAACAAACAGATCCCAAAAGAAAAATGCGTATATGTTGGGAATGGAATGGGAGCGGAAATCCAAAACAGGTTGAAAAATGCATGCAAATTGCACTTAAAAGTGGTGGGAATATAAAATTTGATTTAAAAAGTTATCATGAAATTTTAAATCTAGCACTTTGTGGCGTATCCAATAAACGCACTTATGAAAATTTCAAATTTTTGGCAGAAAAATACTTTGGAACTCGTTCTAATGTTCCAGAAATGAGTGGATGCACTTTATTAGTACCAGGTTATACAACAGCAGAGGAAGTGGAAAAAATTGCAGAATTCATTGCATCGATAAATAATGATATTCCCTATAGTTTGTTAGTATTTCATCCAGATTATATGATGAGAGATTTACCTATAACGCCAAAAAAGCAAGCATACGAGTGTTTGGAAATTGCTGAAAAATATTTGAATAATGTTCATTTAGGAAATCAATTTCTTTTAAGATTTTAAAAAATACAATTACCTTATACCATAATTTTTTATATTAAATATTTACTAGGCAAAATTTATTTATACTTAGTATTTCTATTTATTAATCAGTGAAAAAAATGGTGCTAGAAAAACTGGTTAATGAAAAAGAGGTTACAATTACCAATCGAGGTATGATTACAATTCCAGCAACATTTAGGAAAAGTTATAATCTAAAAGATGGAGATAAAGTTCTTATAGTTGAAGACGAGGGCACTCTTAAAATTATTCCTATAAAAGATCCCGAGATTTTAAGAAAAAATTCTTATAATAAAGATGAAATGAAAAATGAGATGGAAAAATCTCGAAAGGAAGAATTGGAAAGGGAACTATAAATGAAAGGGAAGGTATGTATAGATACAGGAATCATAACTCTACTATATTCTAAAATTCCCCCTAAGAAAATTTTACAATTAATGAATTCTGTTAAGACTGGAAAAATTGAAGCATATGCTCTTTCATCCATAATTGTGGAAGCTTTTTATTATATATGTAAATTAAAGGGAAAAACAAATGCAGAAACAATTATTGCAACATTTCTTAATACATATCCTGTAAAAATTGTGAATTTAAATCAGTCACTTATTTTTAAAGCTGGATTATTAAAATGTCAATATCCTGCAGAATTATCTTATAACGATTGTTATTCTATTGCTTTTGCGCTGAATAAAAAGATGATATTCCATACAACTGAAAAAAGATTAAGGGAAATTCTTCCAAATCTTAAACTTAAAACTTACGTTTTTTAATTATTATAGCAATATTTTTATTGCTTCAAGAAAGAATCTGTCTGTTACGTCAAAAAAGCAAGCATACGAACGCTTGGAAATTACTAAAGAATATTTGAATAATATTCACCTAGGAAACAATTTATTTTGAGATTTTTAAAAACTATGAATATCCTTTACTGAACTATTAAATATGAAATTATACAATATGATATTAAAATAATCTAAAAAAGGAGAAATCTAATAAAAGAACCTTTGGAGAAATGTTTAATTTGCCTAAAGTAAAAGTCAATGATATAAATATTTATTATGAAATTCACGGAGAAGGTTTTCCTCTCGTGATGATAATGGGATTATCTCTTAGTCTTGAAGAGTGGGATGCCCCGTTCATAAATGAGTTATCAAAAAATTTTAAAACCATAATCTTCGATAACAGAGGATCAGGGCGAACTGATAAACCTAATGTTGATTATTCAATAAAAATGTTTGCTGCTGATACAATTGGCTTGATGAATGCTTTAAACATTCAAAGGGCATATTTGCTTGGAGTTTCCATGGGAGGAATGATTGCTCAGGAACTTGTTCTTAATTATCCTGAAAGGGTTGAAAAACTCATTCTTTGGGGAACAAATTGTGGGGGAACGAAATCAATACCACCATCACTTGTAGCATTTCGATTACTATTAGGAGCAATTGAAGGGTTGACTCCTGAGAAGATTACCAAAGCTTCCATACCACTTATATTAACTAAGGAGTTTAGGAAAAATAATCCAGATTATGTTGAAGATAAAATTCGAAGATTCCTCAAATTTCCAATCCCATTAAACATCTATAACCGTCAACTTAGTGCGATAATGAATTTTAATTCATATAGAAGACTCAAAAACATCAATACTCCTACTTTAATAATGCAAGGAAAAAAAGATATTCTCAATCCGTATCAAAACGCAAAAATATTAGCTGAGAAAATACCTGGAGCAAAGGTTTCTTTATTCGATAATAGCGGTCATGCAATATACCCCCACGAACCAGAAAAATTTATTAAAACTATTCTTGAGTTTCTCAAATGATTTTCTATATTTTGTATTTAATCTAATTGATTTTCTCAGTTTTTCTTATTCTCTTTTTTTTTTATTTATTAATAATTTTGATTTATTTAAGTTCAAATTGTTTTTAGAAGAGAAATCAGAATTAATTCAAGTTAGAATAAATCAAGAATTACAATTTCTTAAATGTTGTAAAAGTAAGATGCATGAAGAAAGATAAAATTTAATTAAAAATAAGTATTAAAATATTTACAAATTTAAAAAAAGTCTATACAACACCGGTGAGAAAAACTCGCAAAAAGCAAGGATACGTTTATCTTCTAATGACTTGGATGATTTAAAAAACGTTTGTCAACAAATAGAGGAAGTCTGTAAGCAAACTGGTATAAAAAAGTTTGGCCCAATTCCTCTACCTACTAAAAGACTCGTTGTCCCCGTTCGGAAGAGTCCTTGTGGTGAAGGTACAAGTACTTGGGCGAAATATGAGATGCGTCTTCATAAGAGATTAATAGATATCATCGCGGGCGAGCGGAGTATGCATTTGATTATGAAAATAACTATTCCTGAGACAGTTTTGGTTGAAATAGAGCTTATGTAAGTGATCTGGGGCAAATTAATTCGATTTTTCTATTATGTGGAATCAAAATTTTATCCATTGATTCTCAAATCAATCTTTAAAAAATAATATTTAAAAATATTTTAAAGAAGTATGAAATATTTAATTTTCTTTAAATAGAATAGAGTAAATTTTTTTATTATAATGATTTGATTGAGAGAGAAATTATGTCTATTGAATGGATTGATATTCTAAAAAAGGCAGTAAAATTTGCATATAATAAAGTGAATTCTCTTTTAGGAACACTGGAAGGGGCAGAAATTACTGATGAAAAGGGAGCGGGTGGTGATATTACCACTAAGATAGATTCAATTGCAGAGCAAGCCTTAATAGATGAAATTAAAAAAAATAATATAGATTTTCATTTAATAAGTGAAGAAATTGGTGAAAAATATCTTGGAGATAAAAAGAACTATGATAAGTGTATGGATTATATTATTATGGACCCTATTGATGGATCTTTAAATGCAAATCGTGGTATCCCATTTTGTTGTATTTCGGTGGCACATGCGAATGGACCAAACTCTTGGAATATAACCGAAGGAGTAATCCTTAATTTATACACCAAAGATATCTACTGGGCGATTAAAGGAAAAGGAGCTTATTCTAATAACAGGGCAATCTCTGTTTCTAAACTTGATGATATAGATAGAGCAGTAATTGGGGTGGAATTAAATACCTCCGAGCCATTTTCAAGGGTTGTACAGAGGTATAAACCCATCATCGACGAAGTGTATAAAGTTCGTACGATGGGAGCTGTTGCCTTAGAATTATGTCAAGTTGCAGAGGGAGCACTTGATTTATTTATGGATGTAAGGGGAACTCTAAGAATATTGGATTGTGCTGCAGGTATTCTAATTGTTCAAGAAGCAGGCGGAATAGTTTTTTCAAATGAGGGATTACCGCTGGAATTGCCCCTAAAAATTAAATCGAAATGCTCGATTATTGCTTCTAACCGAAATTTAGCAGAATATATCAAAAATAATTTGTCTAAATTAAATAAATTATAGATTGTTAAGATAATTTTAAAATTAACTTAAAATTGTCAACAACAAGAAAAAGTTAGTTGATTTACGTAATTTTAACTTGGATTTGAAAGAACAGCAATCAATATCGCCACAATAATAGCGATAAAAAAAATCATAATAAGAAAAAAACTTAACCATTGCCTTTGTCTTTCTTTTTTCCGAATAACCCTTGCTTTTCGTCTTCTATAGCTCATATTATTATTAAAGAGTCCAAAATTTATTGATTTACTTCATTTATTGTTGATATATGAGTATTATCAATATTAGGTTTTTTTTTTAAGAGTTCAGTCAGCACAACATTATTAAAACTAAATAAAAAGCGAGGGATATAATCTTCAGCTAAATAAGTACCATCTGGAACCGCTTCTCTTAAAGGGAATAACTTCTTCTCTTTTATTATAGAACCTAAATAGTCCCTGTCATACTCTCTATAGGCATAAAGCTTATTTTTAACAATTACTAAATCTCTTTCATAGCCCTTTGGAAGTCCTGATTTTTCTAATAACAAAATTATCTTCTCATGAGATAACTCTTCAAGTAATTCAAGATCTTCTTTTTTCCCTTCATAAGCAGGGCCCAATTCCTCAGCTTCAAAATCTTCCTCCTTTTCTAAACCTATAAAAATTTTAAAGGCTTTAACTTCATCACCCTCATCAACGGATGTTATTTTGTACGATAATCCATACTGATCTCTTAAACCTGGAGCACTTTTTGCTGAAATAAATTTCATTCTGGTTGTCGTTTCAGATCCTTGCCAAATCCAAACTCGGAAATGATCTGGGTCTATAAACAATAATATAAACTCTGGATTAAGCAATTCATACAATTCTATATCTTCTTCAATTTCTAATTCTTCATATTCCCCTAATTCATCATTAAATTGGAATACTTTTATTTCTTCTTTTATAATCGGAGGAATTCCTTCATCTTCTTTTTTAACTTCTTCCTGTGGATTTTGTTGTTTGTCAGACATTTAACTTAACTCTTAATTAATGATTCAAATCAATTATTATAATATTATATAGAATATAGTCAATAAAATAATTTTATATTCAACTATGAATTTATGTTAGAATATATTAAAAAAAAGAAAAAATCGAATTTTTTCAATATATTTGGAATGATTTCAGTAATTTACATAGTAGATTATTTTAAGTTGCTTTTTAGAATTTTATAGGAGAAGTGCGGGAAGAGAGATTTGAACTCTCGAAGGCCTTCGCCACTGGATTCTGAGTCCAGCACCTTTGACCAGACTTGGCGATTCCCGCAACTTTTTATATATAATAATATAAAAAATTTTCTATGTAATAAATAATCTAAGAAATAATAATTTTTGAAATTAATTCAAGTTAAAATGGTGTTTTTAAATTTTAGAATATAGTTGTCTCACTAACATCGCACTAAGATCCTCCTTAGGCATAAAACCAATAATATCTTTTCCACCATTTATTCTTATGGTGGGCAATTTAAAAATATCTTTTGTTGGAATTTTATCTACATCCACTTTTTTTATACGGAAATTATAAAATTTTTGTAAATCTAATAAAATTCCTTCCATTATTCCGCAAAAATAGCAATTCTCTGAAGTAAATAACTCAACTTGAGGGATTCTTTTTTGTTTTTTAAAAGCTTCGCTTTCCAATCTAATTCCTTAAATTAAGAACAAAATAACCTGCTTAATATGGGTATCTTAAGGGAAATTGACAATAAATAAATGAAAAAATAGTGTGTTATGAGGATAATATTATATTGAATCTAAGAAGACAGACATTTGATTAAAAAAAGCTATCAATAGTTTTTTGAGTTTTAATAAAATTGATTAATGTACTGTATTTTTTCCAATATTTTAAATCAACCATTAATCCTTCAGACATTTTCTTTAAAGCCGTATCGAAATTATCTATAATTAATGGCTTTTCCAAATCCATTGCATTTTTAACGGTTTCTCTAATGACCCAGACTCCCAATGGGACAGTATAACCCGCTGAAACTTCGCGAAATACTAAAACTCTTGCTTGTCTTTTTATTTTATAAAGATATTCGCATATTGATTTACGTGCTGAGTAATAGGCACCAGTTATATTACTTGCGTAATTTTTCCTACCATGATAAAATTCCATATCACTTGCAATTTGGGGTTGTAGAGGGGTTTTTTCCCCCGAAAGTGAGATATTCCATAGAGAATTTGGAGCCCAAACTTCATTCATTTCATATAAAAATTTTCCGGGAAATAATAAAATTTTGAAGTGGTTATCAAGATAGGTTGATTCAAAAATCTGAAAATTATTAATTTCAGGGAATTTTTTAATCTCTTTAATCAATCGTTTAGATATAATATCATCAATCGCTGTTATAGACCATCTTGTTGGAACTAACCTACGTTTTTTTTCTTCACCTAGCAATCCAGCTGAAAATATTCTTTGAATTGTTGAAAATGGAACGCGCCCCTTCAAGAACAAATAATCCCCTATTGCCTCACTTGCTTTCAAATCCGTATCCGAAACACAGTATTCAACTTTAGGATGAACTCTAACATTTTCTGTAATACGTATCTTTTTCGTAATTCCAGAAGGGCCCAGTGGTAAAGCGTGATTATCCATAATAATATTAAGGTTTAACTTCTCTAGGTGCGTTTCGGTGTCAACTGGTCTTGCAGCCATCGAAAGTTCTTGTGAAGTTTCTAATAATCTTTGAGTATGTAAAGATGGTGTTGTTTTTTTATCCTTGGCTGCTGACTTTACATCTATTTTGAAATTACTTCGAACCAAACTACTTCTATAACTTATAATATCATCAGATTGCTTTCCATACCATAACTCTGGGGCATCAAGAATATGAAAATCACTGAGATTTAGTCTTTCTACATATTCTTTAAATGGGACTAAAGGACCAACAAATACTTTTGGATAATTATACCTACCAACAAAAAAGCCTGGAGGGCTGGGACCAAATACATTAATGTTATGTAAAGATTTACCCAATTCAAAAGGTAAAACAGATTTTAAAATTGAAGTTTTCTTTAAAATCGGACAAGTTTTTTTTCCACATAAGAGTCTTGCTCCTTTACATCGTATACAGATACTTTTTTCTGTCGGAGGAGGGTGAACCAATATATTTTATCTCGAAATGAGTTAATACTATTATGAAAAGATCTTCTTTTAATATATAAAAAAAGAATAGGTGTAAATAATTTTCCTAAATAAAATTTAAACTTTTTGAACAAAAGAAATTTTTTAAGAGAATGATATAATTAAATTTTTTCATTAGAATATTTTTCAATTATATAATTTTGCAAACTCCACGCGTATTTTTTCATATTTAAACTTAAAACTTTTTGATGTACTTCTCTCAAGAAATTCACATCTAATTTCTTTAAAAGCGATTCAAAATAATCAATTGTATCAAAAATTTCAACAATTAATTTCCAATCTTCAGCCCATTCCTCATCTTGGGCATTAATACATTCCATATTATATTAACCTCTAATATTTTTTTATTCTTCCTAAATTTCGTATAGAATCGTGTATATAAATAATCTTATATTTTAGATAATTTAAAACTAATATCACACTATGTTTATTATAAAAATATAAATAAGTTGCAATTTTTTAATATTTAAATTATGGGAAACGGATTTTTTGGTAAGATTTTATGGATCGACCTTTCTGATGAGACATTTAAGGAAGAAAACTTATCTGAAAGTATTTATCGGCAATATCTTGGCGGTTATGGATTGGGTTGTAAATTAATTTATGATAATACCCCAAAAAAATATGATGCTTTAGGTCCAGATTCAATATTCGGTTTTTTTCCAGGTTTATTAACTGGAACTACAGCTCCTTGCTCTGGTCGATATATGGTCGCCGGGAAGTCTCCTCTAACGGGAACATGGGGAGATGCCAATTCAGGAGGGTCTTTTGGTCCAGAAATTAAAAAATGTGGGTATGATGCAATTTTGTTTAAAGGAATTGCTGAAAGTCCAAAATATGTTACAATTATTGAAGATGAAATGAGAATTCATGATGCTAATGATATTTGGGGTCTTGATATCATCAAGGCAGAGGAAAAATTAAAGAAAAAGCATGGGAAATTTATTAAAACGGCGGGAATAGGCAAAGCAGGAGAAAATATTTCCTTAATTTCAGGAATTGTGAATGATAGAGGTCGAATCGCAGCAAGATCTGGAATAGGAGCAATAATGGGCTCAAAAAAGGTTAAAATGTTAGTTCTTAAAGGAAACAAACAAATTCCTTTAGCAAATAAAAGGGATTTATTAAAATATACTAAATCATATAATAGTGAAAAAAACCCATCACCAGGAAAATTTAGAAAATCTATATTAAAGATGATCCCTGGGATCCCTAAGTTATTAAGAAGGTTACATATCTCATTTAAAGGTCCCGGAAAAATAATAACTCAAATTTATAAAGTTTTTGGGACTTCTTTAGGAAATACATTATTAGCTGAAATTGGAGATTCTCCAGTTAAAAATTGGGGTGGTATTGGACAATTTGATTTTCCGCCAGATTTATCTACAGAAATATCCACAGTAAGTATAAATAACTACAAACAAAGAGATTATGGATGTTTCAGTTGTCCAATTCAGTGTGGAGCAATTTTAAAAGTTCCAGAACTTGGACTAGAAGAAACACATCTCCCAGAATATGAAACTTGTTGTGCTTTTGGAACTCTTCTACTAAATAATGATCTCATGTCATTATTTATACTTAATGATTTATGCAACCGTGAAGGATTAGATTCTATCTCAGCGGGAGCGACTGTAGCTTTTGCAATTGAATGTTTTGAGAATGGAATTATAACAATAGATGATACAAATGGACTTGAATTAGGGTGGGGAAAGTCAGACTCAATAATAGAATTAATAAATATGATGATAAAACGTAAGGGCTTTGGAGATATATTAGCTGATGGTGTAAAAAAGGCTTCAGAAAAAATTGGTAGGGGGAGTGAAAAGTTTGCCATGCATTCATTCGGACAAGAAATTGCAATGCATGATCCGAAATTCATCGAATCTCTTGGTTATACTTATGCATTTGACCCAACACCCGGAAGACATACAGCGGCAAGTATAGATTATATGAATCTGGGACCTATCAATAAATATATAAAAGATTTTTCTTTACCAAAAAATTGGAAAAAGAATGAGGAAGCGAAATATAAAGGGCAAATGCTTGTCAGTGGTTTACAGCAAGTTATAAATTGCCTAGGTTTATGCACATTTACTACATTGTTTGGCTCGTATCCCTTAAAAGAGATAATAGAATCAATTACTGGTTGGGATATATCTACTGATGAATTAATTAAAACGGGTTTAAGAATTCAAAATTTAAGACAATCCTTTACAATTCGAGAGGGAGTTATAATTGCTGAAAATGATTTACCATCAAGGGTAATTGGAGATCCGCCTTTTGAAAAAGGACCCAATAAAGGGGTAACTATAAAGTATAGAGATTTTTACAAAGGTGTTTGCAAAGAAATGGGTTGGAATCCGGAAAATGGATATCCATTAAGAGAAACTTTAAGAGAATTGAATTTGGATTATGTAATAAAAGACATATATTAACTTATTCTGTTAATTCAAAAAATAAAGAAAAAAATTATGTTTACACACCCCAATAAACTGTTCTACCAACTTTTCCCGTTCTTTTAATTTGTTCTGCACTCTCAAGATCATTCATGATTTTCCATATTTGGGAATTACTTAAATTGAAATATTTCCTTAAATCAGGAGTTGCCATTTCCATTTCTTTTAAAAGTACATTAATAAGTCTTTTAATTTCATCGATATCTTCATATTTCGGCTTTTCCTCAAGATCAGTAGAATCTTCTTCATCCTCAGATTCCATTTTTATAATTATTTTATCAGCAATTTTATTTAATTCTTTGATGTTTTTCTCAATACCTTGAGGTTTCATAAATAAACAACATAATTCTAACCCTTTTGGAAAAGCAACAATATAGAAATCATCATATAATATTGCTCGAGGTTTTTTCCCAGCATTACCTCCACGAAATGCTAGATAGAAATTCGTTGCAAAATCTTCTAAATTAATATTTGGGGTTCCTTTGCTGATACTTGCTTTCCATTTTAAGAATGGTCCATTTATCATGTCAAAACCGACTAATGCGGCACTAACTATTTCATTTTCTTCAAACTTCATTTATTCTCTTTTCCTCCTTCTAATTGAAGCTTTTTCTAATTCATTTTTAATTATATCTATTAGCTTAGCTCTTTCGCTATAATTAATAGCGGTACAAGCAAAAGTTTTAACTTTAAGTACTTTTTCAACTTTATTCACTTCTATATGTTCTGGTAAATCTTGTTTATTTGCGAGAGCAATGATTTGGCTTTCACTTCCTATATTTTTATTAGCTAATTTTATTAGTTTTTGCGAATTTAGAACATTTTGTGGAGTAGAATCAGTCACTATAAAGATGAGATCACTCCCAAATATGAAATTTTTTAAATTCATTTTCAGATATGCTTTTTGACCTCCAAAATCCCATAAACTAATAATATTTTCTCCAAATTTAACAGTTTTAAAATCAAGTCCTTGGGTTGGCAAATATAATTTATTTATTGTTTTTTCAGTTAAGAGTTTAAGAATTGTTGTTTTGCCGACAGCTGGATATCCAATAAATGAGATTTTTATTGGCATCTCATTTAATTTTCGAACTCTTTGAGCTTTAAAAGAATTAAAGTTTATCATACAAAAGCCTTAAAATATTTTAAATAAATTAATTAAGATCAAAACTATTAATTTGCGTAACATCCAAGTAATATAATGAGTATAAAGAAGATTTTTTCAATTGTATAAATTTCATAAAATACATTCTTCCAAATCCTTATATAAAATAAAAAGAAAGAAGATATTGAGATTATAGATAAAAAATCGGAGTATTTATAAAACACAAATTAAAAAACGGTATTGTAATGAAAAACATTGAAAATTTATTAAATATTGCGTTGAAAAAAGGAGAAGGCATTCTCCGTTTGTTTCCCAACTGGGTTCCTCGTGCATTTTGTATACCTGGAAGAAGGTTAAAATTACATCCAAAAGATTATTATTCATTTGGGACTCATCGGGGAGGTATAGATGAAAGATGGTTTGCATCAACAATAAAAGCCGATAATGGACCTGAAACCCTACCGGACGAAGGATTAAGTTATATTTATATAGAAGAGGGCACTCAAAAACAAAAAATCCTTTTAAAAGATGCAATTGAATGTATGGGGAATAGAATTCTAGGAAAAAAAGTAATGGAAAAATTCGGTGGATTGACAATGTTTTCAAAATTCTTTGACAATATGGACCCAATACCATTTCACTTACATCAGAGTGATGAACTTGCTGCTCTTGTTGGACAAAAAGGAAAACCAGAAAGTTATTATTATCCTAAACAACTAAATCCTCATTCTGGATACTTTCCCTATACTTATTTTGGTTTAAATCCGGGAACAACTAAAGATGATGTAAAGTTATGCTTGAAAAATTGGGACAAAGGTGATAATGGTATATTAAATTTTTCAAAGTCTTATAAGCTTAAACTTGAAACTGGATGGGATGTCCCTCCAGGAGTTTTACATGCACCAGGATCACTTCTCACTTATGAACTTCAGAAAGCATCAGATGTATATGCAATGTTTCAATCATTAGCAGGGGATAATCTTATTCCTAAAGACCTACTTGTGAAAGACGTACCTGAAGAATATAAAAAAGATCTTGATTACATAGTTGATATGATAGATTGGGAACTAAATCTGGATCCAGATTTTCATAAGAATAGATTTTTAGAACCGAAAGCTGTTAAGCCTATTGAAGAAATGAGAGAAGAAGGATATGAAGAATATTGGATTGTATATAATTCTGACTTCTTTGCTGCAAAAGAATTAACCATACATCCAAAAAAATCGATTATAATAAAAGAAAAGGGTGCATATGGATTAATCGTGATTCAGGGGCAAGGGAAATTTGGAGTATTGGATATTGAATCGCCTGCAATAATTAGGTTTGGGCAGATGACTAATGATGAATTATTTATTACTTTTAATGCTGCCCTTAGTGGAATTGAAATAAAAAATGAAAGCAATTCAGATGATCTAGTAATGCTTAAACACATAGGACCTGAAGTTTAATTCACTTGAAATATAGAATTTATGACCTTTAATTTTAGAAAATATCTTTTTTTATTTTTACAACTATAGTATTCGAAGCATTTTGCATAATTCTAAGTCTATTTCCCTTAATATCATAGTTCGCAATATACCCAACAATTAAATCAATTAAAAATAGTAAGGTGCTTCCTCTTAAAAGGTTATTAATTGTATACTTTTCCTTGGATGTTGTTTCAAATGAATTCGCATCTACTGTTCTTAAGCCTAAAATCCTCTTACCAATAGTCTGTCCTTTGTTATATGTTTCAAATAACCAATAATAACTAAAACCAACAATCCAATTAAATAAATCCATAAAGTCTGGAAGAAAAAAGTCTAATAAAGTCTGACTTCTGTTTATTGGGAATGGTAAAGAGATTATAAATCCAATTATGGTGATAAACATCATATCAACAATAAATGCGATTAAACGCTCCCAAGATCTAGGAAAAATTATTCCTTTTCCAGGAATTCTAGCGCTTTTTTTAAGGTCAATATAATAATCTTCTTTCTTTCGACGAATTCTTTCTTCTTCAGTTATTTCATAACCACAAACACAAAATTCAACTCCAGAATTTAATCGCGCTCCACACTTAGGACAATATTCCATTACATTTTATTCCTCTTTTAAAAGCCTTATAATAATTCAATTTTATTTGAAATTTTAGTTTTATGATATAAAATTATTTGTAAAGAAATATTCGTCTAAAATTCAATGTCCAGATTAAGTTTTTATTACAAAATCAAAAAAAAGGAAATTATATAAAAAAAAAATTTTTTATTTAACTTTAATAACAACTGTTTTTGAAATATTTTGCATTATTCTTAAACGCTTTTTTTCATCACCAGAATTCGCTAAGATACCAATTATAAAATCAAATATTTGAAAACCAGTCCCTCTAAGAAGATTATTGATTGCATATTTGTCTGGTGTTGCTATAGCAAGTGTTTCCTCATCGACCGCCCTTAAACCTAACGCCATTTTTCCAATGGTTTGGCCTTTATTATAAGCTTCTAATAAAAAGAAATACACAAACCCAATTAACCAGTTAATTAAATCGTTATATGGTAAATCAAAGGGGATACCCCAGCTCCATCTGGGAATTGGAAGAAAGATACTTATCGGCCAACCTATAGCGTTAATAATAAGGAGATCAATAATGAATGCAAAAAATCTATCCCAAAACTCTGCATATTTAACTTCTTTTACAGATTGTCCTTCTTGAATTTGTGCAACAGTTTGAGAGCGAGATTCTTCTACTTTTTTTATTTTCTCCGAATTTATTTCAGATCCACATTTTGGACAAAATTTGAGATTTTCACGTATTTTTTCTCCACATTTTGGACATAACATTTTTAATTATCCTCTAAATTCTTATTTGGATAGAAATTATGAAACATATTAAACTTATTATAGTCCAATATTAATCAAATTCAAATTTTGTGTATATATTTAACCTTAATAGAGAAATTTTTATTAAAAAATAATCCTTATAAAATAAAATTTTTAAAATATTTTTAATTAGAGAAGAATTATGATGAGAAAGATTCCCGTATCTATTGTTGGCGTAAGAAATTTATTTTCTAGTTTAATTCAAGGCATATTTAGTGAAGGGAAAGGATTACTTCATAAAAATTTAGCTGGATATAAATTCTCAGATATAGAGATAGTATCAGCTATCGATATTGATTCAAGAAAAGTAGGGAAGAATCTTTCTAAAGCAATTTTTGCTGAGCCCAATGTTGCCTTAAAATTTAATTTGGATATATTTAAAATTTGAGAGCTTTCAACTATAAAATTAAATTTTATTTACTAGAGTTATTATTTAAAGAAGGAACAAATTCAAACGTTTTAAGCAGTATTTTTTTTGCATCATGAAAAGCAGATGTATCAATTGCAGTATTTAAATCCATATAAGATTTTAATTCATTTTTATATTTCTCAATAAATTGGTCCATGAATAACTGCGTACCTTTTTTAAAAAAATTGGTACTCTTATTCACTGTAAGTAGAATAGCTATCCCATATTCTCTATTATATTCTAAAATTATTTCTCGATCTTTTAATATTATCGAAGTAATCTGGTCTTTTGCAGTACTAAATTCTGAGAGAATATGATTTATTCCGATAAGAACAGCCCCCTTTATGGTTGAAGTATCTTTTCTCTCTCTTTTTTCAAAATCATAACTAAACAACATTATCCCCGATTTATGAAAAACTACAAATTCATAAGCAGTATTGAAGAATGTTAAATATTTAGTATAATATTTTAAAAAAACATAGAAACTAAAAAGAACTCCAATCCAATTAAACAAAAGAGAAAAACTTGAAAATAAATACGGATTTAAATATTGTAGAATTAGATAAGATATTATCATTAAAATAATCATTGTATTAGGAATTATATAATAAACCCTTAATCTTCTCTTTTTTATTTCAAATTTTAATACAGATAAAAAATTATAATTAAGTTTTAGAAGAATAAAAATTAAGAGAATTAGTCCGCTAATAAGGTAATTAAAACTTATTTCTACTTCATAGTATGAAAGTGAATCAAATATTGCTGTAGAAATAATGAAAGTTTCATTCAGAAGAGTAAGTGAAATAATGTAGCCACTTAGGATAAAAATTATTAAATTAAGAAATATATTAAATCTTTTAAGATCGAAAGTCTCAATTCCAATAACTATCAAAATTCCAGAACATATAAGTAAATTGGAACTCATCCTCCATAAAAAAAGTGTAAAATCTTCATTAAAAAATGCAATTAAACTAAGATATTTAAGTAAGGGATAGATAATTCCATAATTAATAAGAAAATTAGTTGATACAAAGAGGAGTTTAATTTTTAAATTATGAAATCTCTTTATGTGAGAATAAATTGTTATAACTGAGATAACTATACTTAAAATTACTCCGATTAAATAAATGATCATCTTTCTTTACGTAATTGGACTACTTTACAATATTATGATAGATTTCTATATATTATTAAGATATATCATATATTTAAATAAATGCATTATAAATTTTTTTATAGCTTTAATCATTTTTATTCTAAATTGCTAAAAGACAAAAGATTTTTGAGTGTTTTCATTAAAAAAAATATTAAAATTTTAAAATGAATTAAAAAATTTCATCATGAAAGTTGCAATTACAGGAATATCATCCTTTCTTGCATCAGAATTAGTTCCTTCAATCGAGTCTGATAAAGAAATTACTGAGATTTTAGGATTAGACATAATAGCCCCCAAATATACTTCATCAAAGATCAAATTCGTTAAAAGAGATGTCCGAGATAAGAAAATATTTGAAGATTTAAAAGGATATGATGCAATCATACATCTAGCGTTTATTGTAAGTCCAATATCTAATAGGAGAGAGATGTATTCCATAAATTTGGATGGAAGTAAAAATGTTTTCAATTGCGCAATAAAAGCTGGTGTTAAAAAAATTATTCATGCAAGCTCAATTGCTGCCTATGGTGCTTTTCCAGAAAACCCAATTCCTATTACAGAAGAACATCCCATTAGATTAATGAAAAAACATTTTTATTATAATGAAACAAAATATTATGTAGAAAAATATCTGGATGAGCTTTCAAAAAAATACCCAGATGTAATTATTACAAGAATTCGTCCTAGTATTTTTTTAGGTCCCAATATTAACAATTTCTTTCGAACTTATTTTCTTGGTAAAAGAATTTATACATTTTCGCCAGATGTTTTGGTGCAATTTACTTGGATTAATGATGTTACGGAAGTCTTTTATTTAGCTTTAAAGAAAGATGTCTCTGGAGCATTTAATATTGGAGGTGATAACCCTATAAGTTCAAAGCAAATTGCTGAAAGATTAGGTATTAAATGTGTTAAATTCCCATACTATTTTGGATTATTCTTAATAAACACTTTATATAAACTTCATATACTAAGAAATTTAACACCTGGTTGGATACGTGCTACAAGATATCCAATAATTGTTGATTCAAGCAGGGCAAAGCGAGTTTTGGGCTGGACTCCAAAATATGATACTTATGGATCTGTAAAAGCGTTATATGATGCTCTTAAAGAGAGTGGAGAAATTTAAAAATTTTATTTTGATTTCTTTTTTCCTTCGAGGATAGCCATTCCCATTTCAATCACCTTGTTATAGGGCTCCTCTCCGTCTTTTCTTAATTGTAAAGTTATCGCTTCCTCAGGACAAACTCTATAACATAGTCCGCAACCAAGGCATTTTTCTCTATTTACAATAGCAATATCTTCTAGATCGATTGCTCCAACTGGACATCTTTCCACACAGGATCCACAACCAATACATTTTTCTGGATCAATAATTGATTCAAACATTGCATTCATATATTTATGTTTATCGTGCCCCATTTTTGTTATCCCTTGCATAGATGCGCAACAGCAAGGACAACAATTGCATATATTAGATAAATGTTTAGAATTAGCACTAGCATGAACCAAACCAGCCTCATCAGCTTCTTCTATGATTTTTATTGCTTCCTCTGCTGTTATTTCTCGACCTATACCATTTTCGATATAATATTCTGCTGCTACTCCGAAGCTAAGGCATGTCTCTATAGGATAATCACAGCCTTCTCCATTTAACCTCGCTTCCTTACGGCAAATACAATCCGTGACAGAAATTATTCTAGCTTTTTTAATGCTCTCCTTAAGTTTATGATATGGGTAGAGAGTAGTGTTTATAGGGATTGTTTCATCTACTGGAATAACTTTAAAACCTGGAACATTGCTAACACCAATTTCATTTAAATATGCAGTATCATAATATTCTTTATACATTTTGGCAAGTTCCTTATCGATTTTTTTAACGGAGTATTCATATAAACCGATCATGAAAGGTGCAGCATTATAAAGCGTTCTTCCATCCCGGTGAACTCGAAAAATAAGTCCTTTTTTCGCCAAATGCTCAAATTTTTCTTCCAATTCTTTTTCTTCCAGATTATGTCGTCGCGTTATTCGAGCAACTGTTTCTGGAATATGCGTTAACAATGGAACTATTTCTGCTTCATCCTCTTTAAAAAGTTTCTTCAATATCTTAATTTCTATTCCAGATGGTGTTTTGGGAAAACCTAATGGGAATTGATCTAAAAATTCTTGTAACTTCTCATAAACTTCTTCATTCAAGCTTTTATTACACCTCGTTTATATTGTAAATTCATACTATATAAAATAAAAAAATCAAAAATATAATTTCCAATAATTAAAAGTGGAAAAAAATACGCAGTTAATAAGCTTCCTAATAAAGTTAAATCTCTAACTTTCCTTTTTTCATGAATTATTTTAGGGAACAATTTAGTTATCAATTTCTTTTCATTTTTCTCACTAACTATACCCTTTCGGTTGAATCCTTGTTGATATTGATTTCTTCTAACTAAAGAGCGGAAATCTCTATAAATCCAAATAAACCAGCCAGCTACATAATCTTTTGAATTAAGTGTGCGAATTATGTATTCAATGGTGTGAACTTGTTTTTCCTCACTAAATTTAATTTGTTTATTCCAACCCGGTTTAAATCCATATTTTGCACCAGCTCCAAATTCTGTAAATATCAAGGGTTTTTTTGGTGATAAAGACCTCATAGCGTCTGCCATAAAATTAAGTTGATTAACTCTCGCATAATACCATCCAAGATAAACATTTACTGCAGCAATATCAGCCTTCCTATGAGTTAAATCAATGAAAAACTTATATGAAACATAGGTTACAAGTCTTGTATCATCATGCATTCTTACCCATTCCATTAAACGCCTTATGAATCGGGAGCAGTTTGGTTGTTGGATTGGAATTTCGTTTCCTACACTCCACCAGATAACACTTGGATGATTATAATCCCTTTTAATTAATTTTTTTAACATTTTCGCAGCTAACTTAAATGTCTTAGGATTTCTAAAATCACAAAAGCCCCAAAGAGGAATTTCCTCTAAAATTAATATCCCTAACTTATCAGCAGCGTCCATTAATTTTTCATCATGAGAGTAATGAGCTGTTCTTAACGCATTGAATCCTAAAGATTTCATATTCTTAATATCTTCTTCACGCTTTTCATAAGGAATAGTTCTTCCATACGGTATATATTCCTCGTGTAAGGAAGCGCCTTTAATTTTAATTCTTTTTTTATTTAAATAAAGATAAATACCCTTGGTTTCGATTTGTCTGATTCCAAATTTGGTTTCAAATAAAATTTCTTTATTTTTTCCGTTATCTATTGATTCTAAAACCAATTTGTATAATTTTGGTGATTCTGGAGACCATAATTTAGGATTAATTAATGTAATTTCAATAAAATTTTGATTTGGTTTAATTCCAGAAATTATTGGCATGTTTTCATTTTTCTCATTTGGACCGATAATAGACCAATTAAAATTTAATGAACCTTTGATTTTGTAAGAAATCTGAATTAACGCTTTTTTGCGTGAAGGTAAAAGTGTTTTAATTTTTACATTCTCTAATCGATTTCTCTTTAAAATAACCAAATTCACATCTCGATATATACCGCCCCAATTAAACCAATCAAAAAATAGACCTGGAATTCCATCTTTTCTTCTAATATTATCTACTCTAACTGCTAAAAAATTAGATTTAGCTTTTAATCGAGTTGAGTTTTTAATTTTAAATCTAAAAGGTAGAAAACCTCCTTCATTATCACCAAGGAATTCATTATTTAACCATACTTCAGTGAAATAATTACTTCCCTCGAGCTCAATAAAAACATCCACATCCTTAATCTGATGATCAAAATCAAATAAAAAATAATGCCAAAAAATACCCTCGAAATTCTCATATCCTTTCATGGTGTTAAAACTAATAGGGATTTTGATTTCAGTTAAATTTTTTTTAGATTTAAAAGAGTTATAACTAAACCAATTCGCTTTCTTACCAATATCCTCTTTATCAACTTCACAAAACCAATTCCCATTTAAAGAGATTTTCATAATTTCTTAATCATCATGAATTTTTCTATATTTATATTTAAGAAGTAATATGAGGGCCCTCTGCGGGAATCGAACCCGCCTCTAGGGATGACTCCGTAATTCTGAAGTAGAAATTACTTCACAGTCCCCAATACTAACCGCTGTACCAAGAGGGCCATAACTAATAACTACTACATTTAAGAATGTATTCTACTTAAAAAATTTTTTTGGAATGAATAGAAGAATCACTGTATTTATCTTATTAAATTTAAGAGAAATACATTTAAAAAAAACTTGTGTGAATATTTAAAGAAAAAATAAAATTAATAATATAAGATTAAAATTTCCCTTCTTCAAAAAGAAAAAATAAAATTATTAATATATCCTTGGAAGTTGCATAATTTCTTTGGCTTCATCCAAATCTGCGATTTCCCGATCCAATTCTTTTGCTAGGCGAACACATTTTTCTACCATTTGCTTATTGCTTTCTGCGAGGACTCCTTTCGAAATATAGATATTGTCTTCCAGACCGCATCTTACATTCCCTCCTAAAAGGATAGCTTGAGTAATTAACCGCCATTGATGTCTGCCAATCCCAGTGATACACCATGTAGCCCTTGGAATCTTTTCGATAAGATTCTTCATATACATGAGATTTTCCATTGTCGGAGCCGCTCCGCCTAACACGCCCAGTACAATATTATAATTTAAAGGATCATGGAAATGTCCTTGTTCCCTTACAAAGAGGATATTATTTATTTGTCCAACATCATATACTTCAAATTCAGGGGCTGTACCCGCTTCTTTAAATGTATCTCCAAAATGTCCCAAAGTTTCAAATTTATTTGGAAATATAATTTCCTTTAAAATTGTTGTTCCTCTTGCAAGAGCAAAATTCATTGATCCAGAATTTAGGGAACCCATATCAGGTTTGCATATAGGTATATGTCCCAGTCTTTGCTCAAGAGTCATGCCTGGAGCCCCCCCAGTAGATAAACATAGAAGTACATCACATTTTTCTTTTACTCTTTTGACAATCTCCTGAAACACTTCAGGAGAAGCAGTTGGTGTGCCATCAGGCATTCTAGCATGTATATGGACCATTGTAGCCCCAGCTTCATAACAAGCATAAGCGTCATTTGCTAATTCTTCCGGAGTATGTGGAAGCGCTGGATTTTGTGCTCGCGAAGTGAGTGAACCAGTCAAAGCGCAAGTTATAACTAATTTTTCCAATATTATCACCTTATGATTTCAAATTTTTTGAGTTAAATTTCGTTATTTAAATTAAGAATTTTTTGTTGTTAGATTTATGTTTTCTTTTATTTCATATAAATATTGTCTTGTTTTATCTGGTTAAAATTAAGGTTGTTATAAAATTCTGTTTATTAGGCACTCAACTTTTTACTAGATAACAGAACTAATTAAAAATAAAAAATAAAAAAACAATTATATTGGTCTGAAATATTCAATATCCGTAATTCTCTTTCTTGGTTTATCTTTAAAAACAGCTTCAACTCTCATTCCAGGTTTCAACTTTTTTGGATCGCTTTCTTTTATTATGTGCACTATTTCTGTGTTAGAGCCATCAAGTGTGATTAATGCATAAGCAAAGGGTGGTTCTAAAGGCATAACGGGAGTAGAATGTGATACAACTGTAAAACCCTTAACTGAGCCTTGATTACTAACTTCAACCCACTCATCCATTTTTTCAAAGCAATTAAAGCATATCATCTTGGGCGGAACATAGACCTTACCACACTTTGGGCACTTAACCCCCATGATTTTATTATTTTTACCAATTTCAGTTATAAATTTTTCAACATAAGCTCCAGCGACATGCTTATAAGGAACCTTTATTCTGCCTCTAAATACTTTCTCTTCAATATCTTCAACCATTTTTTCAACCTTTTTTGGTTTTGGCTTTTCTCTAATTATTTTATAATATGGAATATCTCCTAAATTACCTTCTCTCTCTTCTTTGAAAACTGCTTTAACTCGCATCCCAACCCTTAATTTTGTATGATCTACCTCATCAATGAAATGCATGGTATAAGTATCGACACCATCTAATTTAAACAATCCATATCCGTAAGGAAAAGGTCTTAATCCCCCTGTTTGAGGATCTACAAAAGGATAATTAACCACAGTAAATCCTACTAAAGTTCCAGTGTCATATAATTCAATAAGTCGTGTCATTTCCACCATACAATCCCCACAGACTGCTCGAGGTGGGAAATATACTTTTCCACATTGTGGGCATTTACTTCCGTGTAATTTTTTATTCTCCTTTAGTTCTTTAAAAAATTGAACTGATAATTTCCCCATAGAATATCTGTAAGGAAGGTCAGTTTTCCATTTAATTTGAAATACTTTTTCTTTATCTTTACCTCTACTCATGATAATCACCTCAAAGATTCCTTTCCTTGGAAAGAATCATTATTTCAGTCCATAAACTCCCACCAAATCCCATTCCTAAAGCTTTTTCTACATCAGGAACTTGTCGTTTTTCTCCTCGGCCCATAACTTGGATTGCAGCCTCTGCAACACGAATTAATGCCGTTGCACCAATGGGATTAGTACTCAATACACCTCCTGATGGATTAACAGGTAATTCTCCACTCATTTGAGTAATACCCTCATCCAGTAATTTTCCACCTTCTCCAAATTTGCAAAAACCTAATGCTTCAGTCCAAGCAAGCTCACTCCAAGAAGTGGGTTCATATATTTCTGCAACATCTAAATCTTTTACCGGATCTGTGATTCCAACCTTTTTATAAGCTTTTTTAGATGCAATTGTTGCAGTTGGAAGATCGAACATTGCTTCATCAGTACCATAAGTGTAATAATGGGCAGTTTCTACAGCCTGAATCCATGCAGGATTATCGGTAATGTTTCTAGTTTCTTCTTCGTTGGCATAAATAACTGCACATGCACCTTCGCTCTGCGGACAACAATCATGAAGCCTTAATGGATATGAAATAGTTTGGGATTTCATAACATCTTCGACTGTAAGATTAGGCATTTTTAAATGAGCAAATGGATTATTCGCAGCGTTTCGACGATTTTTTACGGTAACCCTTGCAGCTTGTTCAGGAGTTATACCGTATTTATGTTGATACATGCTGGCCATAAGAGCCAGAGGACCTAAGGCTCCTGCTAAAGAGGGTCTTTCCCATACTGGATCGAAAGCTGTGATTATTCCTGTTGTTGCTCCGCCTTCTTGTAACTTCTCCCAGCCTACAATTAAAACTTTATTATATATTCCTGATGCCACATTATGGTATCCGCATATTGCTAATGATGATCCTGTAGTTCCTCCTGTTGCAATCTTAACAACTGGTTTTAAATAGCCTGGTGCCGCATCTATTCCACACCACATCTCTGAAAAGTTAATTCCTTCAAAATGATCCATATTTCCGATTATTACTGCATCTATGTCAGCAGGTATAAGTTGAGCATCATCAAGAGCCATTCTTACGGCCTCATATATCATTTCAGGGATATTAACATCCCTTCTTTTGCTTCTATGCTTTGTTTGTCCTATACCTACTATTGCAACATCATGTTTTCCCATATTCTATACACCTCCATCATTTCCAAATACTAGAACACAGTTTCCTTGGGAACAAATTCCATTCATTCCATTTGCTAATCCAATTTTAGCATTCGGGATCTGTCTTTTATCTGCTTTACCCATTAATTGCAGAGCAATTTCAGCTACCCGAATTAAACCATTTGCCATGGTTGGATTACTTGATAGAACACCTCCCGAAGGATTAACAGGTATATTTCCAGTCATTTCAGTTTCACCACTTTCAATAAATTTTCCACCTTGTCCTTTCCCACAGAATCCTAATGCTTCGTAACTCATCAATTCATGATATGAAAACATATCATAGACTTCTGCCACATCAATTTCTCTGATAGGATCAGTAATTCCAGCCATTTTATAAGCTTCTTTAGCAGCTAATTCTAGTCCAATTAGATCCGTCATTGTTCTATGCCCTAAATAATAAGCATCAGTACAACTACCGTATCCCATAAGCCAAACAGGTGAGTCTGTGAATTTTTTAGCAATCTCTTCTTTTGTTAAAAGCATTGCAACTGCACCATCAGAGAGTGGTGGTAAATCAAGTTCTTTTAAAGGATATGCTATCATTGGAGAGAAAAGGACATCTTCAATAGTAATTGCTTCTTGTAAATGTGCATATGGGTTATTGAGTGCATTTTTTCGATTCTTTATAACAACCTTAGCTGCTTGCTCCTCTGTAATTCCATACTTATTTACATACATATTAGCCATTAAACCGGCAGCAGATATTTGATCTAATCCTAAAGCTCTTTGATAAAATGGATCAAAAATGGAATTATTTATAAGATATTGATCTCCTTCAGAACATTTGCAGTGGGATACAACCATAACTGTATCATAATACTCTGAAAGAATTCTCATAGCTCCATATACATATGCAAAAGCTCCATCTCCCGAAACTCTTGATTCTGATTTTCCAATAGCTCCCACTGCATCTATAATCGCCATATTAGCGATGGTCCTTCCATCGTTGAAATCGTTAGAGCTTGTTATAATGCTTCCAATATCATCTTTTGTGATCCCTAGATCATCCATAAGCTTCTTAACAACCTCAAAAACAAGTTCTGAATATGTCTGATCGATTTTATCTGCTTCATATTTTGTTTGGGCAATTCCTACAATTGCTACTTTATCCATATATTATAACCTCTATTTGGATTTGAAATTTAATATATCAAATCATAGAAATTTCAATTTCTATGAGTTTCAAATAATTTGTAGTGATTAGAATTTTCATTTATCCAAGTCGAAATTAATTTTAATATATTATTTTAAAATTAAATAATTAGATAAGAGTTAAAAAATTTATAAAGTTTTCAACTTAAGCATAATGAATTTTTAACATTTTTAAAATAACATTAGTTTAAATAAAAAAATATCTAAATTCAGCCTTTTATTATATTCTTAAAAAAAAGAAAAATAGAAGTAATAAAAAATAAAATAGATATTAGAAAATAAGGAAAGAAACCAAGTAAATTTAAAATGAATGAATTTAATTTTCAAGATATCCTTTATGAGAAGGAGGATAACGGTATTTGCACGGTTACTTTTAACAGACCTGAAAGAAGAAATGCAGTGACTTACTTAACCTTTTTCGAAATTCATAAGGTATTAGAAGATATGGAAAAGGATAAAAATGCTAAGGTCTTAATAGTAACTGGAAACGAAGAGGGTAATGCCTTCACATCAGGTGGTTATTTTGACCCAAAAATTTTTAAAAATCTAAAGGATGAAATTAAGCAAGAAATCGATTTAATGGATATTGCTCAAAAAAAATTATGTATGAAACTATGGAAATTTGATAAGCCAGTCATTGCAGCAATTAATGGATTAGCCATAGGAGGAGGAATAACAATGCCCTTAGCAGGTGCTGATCTAATTTTTATGGCTGAAGATGCATGGTTAGGATTTTATTTTGGAAAGAGAGCCATTATACCCGAATTTGGAGCCAATTTTATTTTACCATTTTATTTAGGGTTTCAAAAAGCAAAAGAAATTGTATATTTTGGCGAAAAAATATATGCTCAAGAAGCTTATGAACTTGGACTTGTAAATAAAGTCTTACCTAAGGAGAAACTAATTCCCTACACTCGAGAACAAGCTTTACGACTGATTCCTCCCAAGGGTCCAAGTTTATCAATAAAATTAATGAAAAAAACCATGCATTCTTATTTCCTTGAGATCATAGATAAGACTTTAGATTTAGAAAATAGAGGACTTAGAAAAGCTTTTACTTCATATGATTTTAGAGAATCGATGAACGCACTTAAAGAAAAAAGAGAACCAGCATTTAAAGGGAAATAAATTAATTCAATTGAAAACTTAAAATTTTTATTTCTAATTATTGAATTCTATAAATATAAAATGGAAATGCGATCGAATTTTGGAAAAAAAGTTCATTTATTTGGATTTTTTAAAAAAAATATTAAAATGAGAATTAATTAAAGAGTATTAAAATTAAGAGGGAAAAAAATGAAAATATTGACTGAAGAATGGGTTGAAGCTTTTGGTAAAGCAATTAATGATAATCCAAATTATAAACCGTCGGCGCTTACCTGGGAAGGTGATATGCTTCTTATAATTGAACCTAGTGGGAAATTGGATCATGAAGTCAGGGTATTTATTGGACTCTACCATGGTGAATGTACAGGGACTAGACTATTAAAAGAAGGAGAAGAGGTAGACACTCCATATATTCTATCTGGTCCTTATGATAATTTTGTGAGAGTTATGAATAAAGAATTTGATCCTATTCAAGGAGTCATGTCTGGTAAGCTAAAACTAACTGGTGATATGGCAAAATTGATGAGACATGTTCAAGCAGCTAAAGAAATTGTGAACAGTCTCCAAATGTTCGAAACAGAATTTTTATAAAAAACAAAAGAATTTTCATTTAACGTTTTATTTTTTTAATAGAACAAAAAAAAACCTCATAGGTAAAAAAGATGTGGTACTTTTATAGTCCTAATATTATATATGGTGAGGATGCACTAAATTTTTTAGAAAATATTCCGGGAGATAAATGTTTTATTGTCACTGATAAAGTAATGGAGGAGTTGGGTTATTTAAAAATTTTAACAGATAAACTGGAAAAATACGGAAAACAGTATAATGTATATAATGGAGTACTCCCTGATCCTCGAGAAACTTACGTAGCAGAAGCAAGAGAAATGTGCAATTCTTATACTCCCGATTTAATTCTTGCTTTAGGAGGAGGTTCGGTTATGGATGTTGCAAAAATGGTTTGGTGCTTCTATGAATTTCCAGAGCTTTCACTTGATGATATCCATCCATTTAGACCCGACCTTCATAATATGGGCAAAAAAGCAAAATTAATTGCCATACCAACAACTTCAGGAACTGGAGCAGAAACAACATATGCCGCACTTATATCAAAATTTGAAAATGATCTCTGGAAAAAGTTTTTATATGCTCATAAAGGAATAGTTCCTACATATGCTATATTAGATCCAGTTTTTCCCGTAGGAATGCCTTCTAATTTAACTGCTGATACAGGTTTTGATGCATTAGCCCATGCGATTGAAGGAATGGTCTCTGTTTGGAGAAATGAGTTCAGTGATGCATTAGGAGTTAAAGCTATTGAATTGGTTTTTAAATATCTGCCAATTGCCATTAGAGAAGGTAAGAATATGGAAGCTAGAGATTACATGCATCAAGCTGCAACTATGGCTGGATTAGCCTTTGGTAATGGAAATCTTCATATAGGACATGGAATGGGTCATAGTTTGGGAGCAATTTTTCATATTCCTCATGGAAGGGCAGTTGGTGTTGTGCTTAGTTATGTTACACAATTCTGTTTAAATAATCCTGATGAAAAAGATAAATCTTTAGAAATTTATGCAAAATTAGCGAAACAGTTAGGATGGTCAAACTGGGATGAAGATAATAAAAAGGCAGCCTTTACTGTAATCGAGAAAATTAAAGAACTCCAAAAAGAAGTCGGAATTCCGAATAATATTCAAGATTTAGGAATTTCTCGTGAAGATTTTGATAAGAATTTAGATATGCTAATAACTTTATGTTATGAAGATGCAACTATTGGAATGGTCCCAAGAAGCGTAAATCCAGAGATATTTAAAAATTTATTTACATATGCTTATAACGGGAAAGATATCGATTTTTAAAAAAAATTTTTTTTTCTCCCCTTTTTTATACATAATTGTAAATTTTCATCAAAAAGATTAAAAATAAAAATAGAAATATTTTTTTATGGAAAAAATAAATTTTGATGAAAGCCGGGACATATCAACCTATGAAGTTATTGTGATTGGTGCTGGGCTTGGTGGACTCGGTGCTGCTTGTCAACTTGCTCTTTTAGATAAAAAAGTTTTGTTGCTCGAAAAACACAATGTACCTGGAGGATTCGCAACTTCTTTTGTTAGGGGTCGATTTGAGTTTGAAGGAGCCTTACATGAATTAAGTGATATTGGGAACGAAACCAATAAAGGAGGCCTTTATAGATATTTAGAGAAAATTGGGATACTCCCCGAGAAACTTAAGTTCAATTATGTTCCAGAGTTTTATCGCAGTGTGTTTTACGATGGATATGATGTTACCATTCCATTTGGTGTTGAGGAATATACTAATAAATTGATAGAACTATTTCCTGCCGAAAAGAAGGGAATAGAAGAATTTATGGAAATGGTTCAAGCAGTGCTAGCGGGGATTCAGTATGTTGCATCTAAAGGTGGTAAATTTTCACAAGGTGAAATCCTTAAAGAACATCCATGGCTTGCACGCGTCTCAGGTATCACGCTTCAAGAACTTTTCGATAAATTCTTCAAAGCCCAAAAATTAATGTGTTTAATAGCTCAACTATGGGGATATCTTGGTTTACCAGCGAATAGAATAAATGCATATGCATATATTGCAATGTTAATATTTTATTTGAAATGGGGAGCAGCCTTTCCCATAGGACGATCTCATGCATTAACAAGTGCTATGATAAAATCCTTTGAAGATTTAGGAGGAAAAGCAAGGTTCAATGCCTTGGTGAATCGTATCCTTGTGGAAAATGGACGAGTTGCTGGTGTTGAACTCCTTAATGGAGAAATTTATCACAGTAAGGCAGTTATATCAAATGTCAATCCGATATGCACAGCAATGAAAATGATACCACAAGAAATTGTGCCAGAAAGTTATAAAAAGAGAATTTACGCTCCAGAAATCGGAGTCTCTGGATTTTCAGTTTATATTGGATTAAATGCATCGCATAAAGAATTGGGATTTAATACTCATGAAACTTTTATTAATGAAACCTACGATACGGTACAAGCTTTCGAGACCTTCAGAAAATTAGAATCACCACAATATTTGGTTGCAGCATGCTATAATCACATTGATGAAACTATATCTCCTCCTGGAACAACACAACTTGTTCTCACCACTCTCCAAATGGGCAAAATTTGGCAGAGTGTTTCTCCCGATCAATACCACAATATTAAAGATGATCTCGCGGATAAAATGATTGCGATGGTGGAAAAATATCTCTGCTCAGATATACGCGATTACATTGAAGTAGCAGAAGCAGCAACACCTCTTACATATTATCGATACTCAAAAAATATAGAAGGTGCTATTTATGGATATACTCAAGACATCATAAATGGTCCAATGCTTCGATTAAAAAGCAGAGGAGCCATTCCCGGACTATATCAAGCAGGTGCTTGGACAAACTTTGGTGGAGGATATTCAACTACAATTATGGGTGGCAGAATTGCCGCTGGAATGTATCTAAATGATATTAGGGAGGGAAAGTGGTAAAATCATGATGGAAGATATTAAAAAATATCAAAAAGCCGAAAAATTAAAAAAATGGCGAGATCAAGTCGAACCAATACCTTGGTATTACGATGGGCTAGAAAATCTGTGCAACCGACTCCATCCCCAGCAACAACTGCTAAAAATCACCGACATAGAACAACTCTCAAGAGATACTAAATTGTTTCGATTAGTTTCCGCAAATCCTAAGCAATTAATAGCACCATTTCGTGCCGGTCAATATATTGGTCTTACAATAGAAATAAATGGTGTCCGAACAAGTCGCCCATATTCGCTTGTATCATCCCCGAATCAATTAGCATACTATGAATTGGGTATTAAAAAAAAAGAGGAAGGATTTGTAAGCCCATACTTATTTGAAAATATTAAAATTGGAGATATTCTTGAAGCCACCGAACCCTTGGGAAACCTTTACTATAATCGACTCTTCCATGGGATAAACTTAGTATTTATTGCAGGTGGTTCCGGTTGTACACCTTTTATCTCAATGTTGCGAGATATTTCAGAGCGAGAGATTCCTCTTAATGTCTGGATGTTATTCGGGTGCTTAACTGAGGAAGATATTTTATTTCGAAATGTATTAGAAGATATCCAAAAACGACGATCAAATATCAAAGTTGTAAATATTCTATCGGAAGCATGTTCTGAATGGACCGGAGAATCCGGATTTATCTCTAAAGACAAGATTTTAAAAGTAATTGGCTCCATCGAGAAAAAATTCTTTTATATTGTTGGGAATCGACCAATGTATCATTTTGTTTTAGATGAATTAAAAGAATTGGGTGTCCCACAACATCGTATCGCACATGAGGCGTTCGGAGTGCCAGATGACATAACTCAGATTATGGGATGGCCGGTAGAGATTGATACATCTAAAAAAGTTCAAATTACTATTGATTTTAGGCGATATGGAAAGATCGAACAAAAAGTATTTGAAGCATCATGTACAGAGCCCATATTAAACAGCCTCGAACGCGCAGAACTAAAAGAACTCGAGATTAAAAGTGGGTGTCGTTCTGGAGAATGTGCTCTCTGCAGGACAAAACTTGTATCCGGTAAAATTTTTATACCACCTGAAGTAACAACCAGAGAGGCCGATAAAGACTATAATTTTATCCACCCATGTATATCTTATCCACTCACCGACATTCACTTAAATTTAAATGAAACCTAAAGCTTTTCTTTTTTATTTCTTTTTTTAATCGTTTTTCAATTGAGATCAAAATTAAGAAAAAAGTGATTCAAATTATCAAGTTTTAAATTTAATTTGATCTAATAATATAGTATTATCTTTTTTTAATTACTAAAAATAAAAAATGATGATTTAAAAGTGAGTGTAGAAAAATTTTGGTTAAAATCATATGATAAACATGTCCCTGAAACCCTAACCTATTCAAATGATGATGTCGGAACCGCTTTGAGCAAAGCGATGAATAGATTTCCAGATAGAATTGCTTGTCATTTCATGGATTATGCGATGACTTATAAAGAATTAATGGAATTATCTCAAATATTTGCCTCGTTTTTGCAAAAAAATGGTTTAAAAAAGGGTGATGTTGTTTCTGTAAATCTTGCTAATATGCCCCAATACTTAATCGCTGTTTTTGGGACTTATCTAGCAGGTGGTACTGTTGCTGGATGCTCTCCCCTCTTAAGTGCTGATGAAATGGCTTTTCAATTAAACGATAGTAGTGCAAAATTTCTAGTCACTATGGATATTATTTACGCAAAAAGAATGCCCCAAATTCTGGATAATTTACCAAAACTCGAAGTTATCATTCCTACAAATATTTCGGAATATATGGGGTTCTCTAGTTTTAAAGTATTTATGGGCAAGTTAATAAAAAAAATCCCAAAGGGGAAAATGAACCCATGGCCAGGAAAAAAAATTGTTCCTTTTCAAGAAGTAATGACCACTCCAATCGATATAAAAAAAGTTGAAATTGACCCTAAAAAAGATTTAGCGTTAATTCAATATACAGGTGGGACCACTGGAACTCCCAAAGGAACTGAAATTACACATTTTAATTGGATAGCGAATATGCATCAATTTGATGTATGGCTCAAGAGAGAAATAGGAACTGATGTTGTTCTTTGTGCTTTTCCTTATTTCCATATCGCCGGATTCTTTGTTGGGTTATTCTTAACGTATATTTCAGCCTCATCTATTATTATAGCAAATCCACGTGACACAGATCACATTATACATGAAATGATTGATAAAAAAATTACTGTTTTTGGAAATGTGCCTACTTTATTTTTAATGGTTCAACGTAATCCAAAATCTAAGGAAATCCCAGATGAAATATTAGATAACATTACTTTATATGTCTCTGGAGCTGCACCCTTTCCAGCTGAAGCAGTTAGAGATTTTGAAAAAGATTTTCATTCGGCAAATAAATTCGTAGAGGTTTATGGTATGACCGAAACTGCAGTTTTGGCTACGGTAAATCCTGCATTAGGAAAGAAGAAGATTGGAAGTGTTGGACTCCCATTACCCGATACAGAGATAAAACTTGTGGATGTAGAAACTGGAGAACAGGTTGAACTCGGTAACCCTGGTGAAGTATTGATAAAAGGACCACAAGTAGCACGAGGATATCATAATAAACCTGATGCTACAGCAGTAACTTTCACTGAGGGTTGGATTCACACGGGAGATGTTGGTATTTTTGATGAAGAAGGATATTTAAGAATAGTTGACCGCACAAAAGACATGCTGAGTGTAAGTGGATTTAAGGTTTATAGTGTGCACGTTGAAGATGTAATGACTAAACATCCAGACATACAATTAATGGCAATTATTGGACTCCCTGATAAAGACAGACCTGGAAGCGAAATTGTGAAAGCTGTAATTCAATTAAAAGAAGGAATTGAAGCAAGCGATAAAGTGAAAGAAAATATTAAGAAATTTGCACAGGAGAATCTGGCAAAGTATGAAGTTCCAAAACAATGGGATTTCCGTGATGAACTCCCATTAACATCAATTGGTAAAGTGCTGAAAAGAGCACTTAGAGAAGAAAAGTAATAATATTTTATTTCTTTAATTTCTTTCTTTTTTTTTTTAATTCTTTATTTTGTTATTTACAAAGCAAATTTTTTTTATTTAGCCCTCTTATACTTTAAAAAAGAGAGCACTTATTTGTAATCATAAAAAATTAAAAAATCTATAAAAAACACAATTATTTGAAAAATTCTGCTAAATCTTAAAGAAATTTTGAAAAAAAAAGCTGAAAGAAAAAGAAAATTACTTTCATCTTTGGAGTCTCTAATAGATCAATTAAAAAATCTTGGAGCATTAAAAATCATTCTTTTTGGTTCACTTGTAAGAGATGAAATAGATGTAGATAGTGACCTCGATTTATTTGTAATCATGCCTTCAAATATGACCGGAAAGAAATGGATGAATTTAATATACAGTGAAGTTGAAAGGGGAATTTCATCAGATATAATTGTGTTTAATCTTGAAGAATTTAATAAAAATTTACCTTATAGTTCTTTTTTGGAGAACATTATTAACTCAGGAAGAGTTGTATATGAAAAAACCTAATAAAGAAGAAGCATTGAGATGGTTTACTCAAGCAAAGGATGAATTTATTGATGCAGATGATTTGAGAAAAAGAGAGCGTTTTTATCTTGCCCTATTTCATTTCCAACAGGCAGCAGAAAAGGCAGTTAAAGCTTTTTTATATTTAAAAGTGAAATCCATAGAAGTTTTTTTTACAAATTCCATTAATGATTTACTAAAAGTAGCAATTGAAATCGACACAGAATTCAAGGAAATCGAATCCGTGAAGAAGTTAGACCAATACTATATCCCAACACGATATCCAAACGGACTTCCCGGGGGAATACCTTCTAGATATTTCGATGATCCTAAAGAAGCAAAGAATGCAATGCTACTGGCTAAGAAATTGATTGATCTGGTTGAAAAAAAAATGAAACAAGAATAGAGGGATATTTCGAATGTGTATTAATATTGATAAAAAGGAAAAAAAGAAATGATTAAATTAATAATCATTTAATGAATCTTTAAACTTTAACTATTAATTTCTTCTTGTTTTTTAGCAATAGAAAGTTTGAATCCTTCAGGAAATGGAGATTTATAAGGACTATCTTTAGTAACTTCCTCAAATTCCAATTTTGCTTGATCAACTAATTCGAGATTGCTCATGAATTCTATAGCAGATAATGCTAATATTTTTGCTGCTGTTAACATACCCTTATGACCAATACTCATACCTGACGTGCAAACATTTTGCCAAGAGTGTTGTGGAGAACCCATAATTTGACAAGTTGTAGCAAATTCACCCAATGGCGTGACTCTTGATACATCAGAAACATCTGAAGAGCCAGGCATAATTTTTCCTTTGCCGATTCCAGGAATTATAAATGTGTTTAAGGGTTGACTAAAAATTTGTTGAGCCATTTTTTGAAAATTCGGAGGAATTAAACTTTTAAAAGCATCCATTGAACCAGACGGTAACGTTTTTTTGAGCTTCTCTGCAAATTCTCTATCTTTCTCATCAAATTTAGGACTACCAACCTTTTTCATTTTAGAAAGAATTACAGCTCCAACTGCATCATTACGTAAAGGATTGTATGTTCCTCCTAAAAAATCTATTTCCATTTTAGTTTCTGTCATTAATGCCGCACCTTCAGCTATTTTAATTACGCGTTTATAAAGTTTCTCAACCGAATGACGCTCAGGTGCTCTGATAAAGTAATACACTTCTGCTTCATCCGGTACAACATTTGGGGCTTTACCTCCATTTGTAATTACATAATGAACTCTAGCTTCAGGTATCATATGTTCTCGCATATAATTAACACCAACATTCATAAGTTCTACAGCATCTAATGCACTGCGCCCATTTTGTGGATCAAAAGCTGCATGAGCTGTACGACCGTGGAATCTAAATTTTACATAATTTATTGCCAAAAGTGACACATCAGTTAATGCATTCATAAAAGCAGGATGCCATGTTAGAGAAATATCTACGTCTTTAAATGCTCCTGCATTTATCATATAACCCTTGCTGTTAAATTTTTCCTCCGCGGGACAGCCATAATATCTAATAGTTCCTTCAGCATCTCCAGCAATAATTGCATTTTTTACTGCTAAAACGGCTCCCAAAGAACCTGTTCCTAGTAAATTATGCCCGCAACCATGGCCCGGTGCTCCTTCCTTAAATGGTTTTTTTATTGGTTCAGTAATTTGACTTAAACCTGGTAAAGCATCATATTCGCCTAAAATAGCAATCACAGGCTTCTTATTACCATAGCTAGCAATAAATGCTGTAGGCATACCTGCTACATTTTTTTCAACTGAAAAACCCTCCTCTTCTAATGTTTTAATTAAAAGATTTGTGGATTTAAATTCTTGAAATCCTACTTCTGCAAATTCCCAAATTCGATTACTAATATCTATTAATCTTTGCCGATTTTCTTCAATCCAATTAGCATATTTTTTTGACAAATTTATTCCTTTTTTTTTTTAAGTGCTTTTCTAATAAAAAAAAAATTAAAAAAAATATATATATTTTTTATTAAATTGAATTTTACTATTCTTTCTTAGTTTTATGCTCGTAAATTTTTGGATCAAGTGTTAAAAACGGTATTATTCCTACCATTGAAAGGATTGCCATAAATATAAAAACAACTGAATAAATAAGATAAGTATCTGAAGTAATCCCTGACATTGAGTCTAATATTATTCCAGTGAGAGATAACCCTAATATTGTCCCCATATTAACAAACGAAGCACTTAGAGCAAAGTAAGAACTCCGCAACTCTTTATATTCTCTTGAATATCCACTAGCAATTGAACCAAAACTCGAGTGAATCATACCACTCCCAAGTCCTACTATAAATACAAAAATTAATAGTACTACTACAGGAACAGGAATTATTAATAAAATTAAAGAACCTGTTACAACGGCTAATGCTAAATAATAAGAAAGTTTTCTTGTTTTTAAATCAGCAATGTAACCTCCTAGTAAAGCCCCCGATAGAATGCCTACTCCTACAATTGAGGATATGAAAGCTTGTGGTTCATATAAATTAATATCCGCTTCTAACATTTCAAGTGTAGCACCTTCAGCCCCAACCAAACCGCCACGGATTAAAATAAAAAGGGAAATAACCGAAAATAAAACACCATCAATAATCGCCATAAAAAACGAAAAACTAAATAGTCTCCAGTTTTCTCCTTTAACGAGTATTAATTTAAGATTCCTGAAGAAATTTACTTCTTTCGGTTTCTCAACATGTTCAATATAAAGAACAAATATTCCAAAGAGTATAGTTAAAATTCCTATTAAAATAAATATTAGATTTAATGGCATTATTAACATAAGAACTAAAATTACTGGACCACCAAGCACAATTCCTGCAGATCTAAATCCCCATGTAAACCCTTGAGTACGACCTAATTGTTCTTTAGGAGTAATATCGAGAATAAATCCATCTATCACAGTATCTGACATAGCTATTCCGAACATAGAAAAAAAGCCCACTATTGAAATAATTACAATAGATGAGCTAGGATTCGCAGTAATAAGAAAAGGCATTAATATCCAAACTAATCCAGCAAAAGTTAATCCTGCAATAATCCAAGGTTTCCTTCTTCCTAATTTTTTAATACCATACTTATCAGTTAAACCACCAAAAATTATTTTGAGTATGAAAGGGATCCCAACTATTGATCCTATGAATGCAATAGTAGAAGCTTCTACCGAACCTAGTATTGTTAGTATATAAATAGGAATAATAACTGCTAAAACACTTTGGGTTATTCCTTGTATCAAATAAAGCAGCGAGAAAATTAGAATATAACTGTTTTTAAATTGATATTCTTGTTTTTCCATAATATACACTTATTTTTTTGATAAAACTTTTAAAATGTTATTAAAATCTCATCTCGATTAAATTTAAGTATTTTGTTTATTAGTGTGTACTAGATTTACCTTTATACAAAAAAGTAAAAGATTATTTGTTGAAACTATCAATTAATTGTTATTCTTGGAAAAAGCATAAGAAGTCCAAGCAGTAAAATTAAAAAAAGGAATACCATAATCTCCATTAGAATATGAAAGTCAACCGTTTGGTTACCCAATTGATGAGCCAGAACGCACATATCGTCTCCCAGCTACACGAAAACCATTAGATAAATTAGTTTCATATTAGACGTCTAAATTTAATATATATAAATTAAAAAAAATAGAAAGTTGTGAATTAGTTTCTCATTTTTATTCAATGCTAAAATTATATAATTATATTCAATCAATTTTTAGATAGTTTAATTAAAAAAAAATGTGTAAATCAAATGCAATATGTGAAAAAACTTTCTAAAACTTCTGAATTATTATAAAATTTTTTTCAAATTAACCCAATAACTTTAATTTCAAATTTAAATATTTAAATAATGCAATTCTATGTATTCTCTCGATAACTTTTTTTCAATCAATAATATTATTTATAACAAGAGTTGATATATGCTGAATTTTTTTATCTAAATTTATTTTATGCGCTATATAACGAAGATTAAAAATACAGAAAGGACAAGAAGACATGATATTTTCACTTTTTGATTCCTTAATGATTTCTGCACCAATTTTTCGAGATAAATCTTTATCAATTGAGCGAACTCCCGATCCCGCCCCACAACAATAGGCATTTTCTCGATTTTGGGAAAGTTCATCAATAATAATTCCACATTCGCTCAAAATGTCTCTTGGTTCCTTATATAGCCCAGCTTTTCTTCCCAATCGACAAGAATCATGAAAGGTAAAAGTGTCGCCAACCTTTTTTAATTTTATTTTACCTTCTCCTATGAGAGCATGAATTATCTGAACAATATGAAATACTTCAAAATCCATTTCGCCAAACAATCTGGGATAATATGTTGAAAAACAACGATAACAACCAGCACATGGTACAATAATTCTTTTTATTCCCAATTTTTTAAATTTGTTAATATTTTCCTCGAAAATTCTTTTTGCAATATCAATTTTCCCACAATTATAAGGATAAATTCCACAACAGAACTCATCTTTTAATATCATAAAATCTACGCCAGCTTTTTTCAACAACTTATAGGAATCACTGGCACTCTCTTTAACCAAAAAAGAGGGAAGGCAACCAACATATAAAAGTGTATCAGAAGGATGGTCCTCAAATTTTTCTGAATCTCTAAATTCCTCCGGTATCCATTCAAGTCGCTTCTCTGGATCTCCATTAACAGAATTTCTCTTTTCGAGAATTCCATTAATAATAACATTATGCTTATCTAAAGGTCCCAAATTCTTATTTACCAATTCGATCTTTGAATCCGCAATAATATCAGAGATTTTTATTTCCTCTGGACAAACTTCTTCACATCGACCGCATTCCGTACAATAATAAATACTTTGGATTTCATCTTGTAATATTTCCTTTTCATTAAGTAATTTATTGATAATTTGCAGCCTTGTTAATGGAGAATACAAGCGATTTTCAGTAGAATAATAAGTGCAACAAACTTCTAAACACGCTTCACACTCCGTACAGGTTGAAATATCTTCCAACATTTGTTTTTTATTTATTATATTTTCCTTTTCAGACATTACTTTTAACCTCTTTAACAATATAATCCAAGAGTTTTTTTCCTGCTGTTTGCAAATCACCTGAATTATCAACATTAGAATCGGCTATATCTAAATATTGGTTTTTCCGGGCTCTTTCAAGCCTTTCTTGAAGCTCTTTAGAATCCTCCCTCTCACGTTCCTTAATTCTCTGAGCAGTAATCTCAAAAGGAACATACACAAATATTATTCTCAAAAAATTATATTTCTTTTTTGCCTCTTCTAAAATTCTCCGACTAACATTCACAAAAACTGAATATCCCGCTTCAATCTTCTCCATTATATCCTTTTGCACCCCATAAGACTTATTATACGTTCTCCAATGAAAAACAAACTCCCCTCTGTTTAACATATCTAAAAATTCATCCTCAGTTATTGAAATGAAATCTTCTGTGTCGGGAGATGGAGGGCGGGTAATATATCTCTTAGGAACAACAAGTGGAGTTAATTCTTTTGGGTAATTATTCAACACTTCTTTTATTAAAGAATCTTTACCAGAACCAGAATTTCCAACTATAAAAAAGAGTTTACCGCCGATTTCACACACCTATTTATTATTAGTATTAGAATAAAATAATGATTTCTAAAGAAAATATAATGAACTATACCTTATTTATATTTCAAAACATAAGTATTATTCGCTGAAATATTAAATTTTATTCAAGAAATTTTAAAATAATTTTAAATTTCATCATTTTTTTGATACAAATCAGTTTTCAAGAGTTTTAGAGTCTTTACAAATTGGATGTTCTACTATTTTATTTTGAACTTCCTTAAAAATATAATTTTTTTTTTTTTTACCCATTAGACAGTTTAAAGAGGACTTTTCAATCTTTTCTGGAGAATTTTTTAAAATTTTGTGGAGAATAGGGTTGAATTTCCGATAATTACTTATTTATGTAATTTTTTGAAATTTCTTTAATTGACTTCTCTTTATCCTCATTTTGATTTTTTTATTTAATTCCGTAAAGTACTACTGCTTTATTAAATTCTGATTTTATTAATTTGGGTATTTCAATTTTCTCTATTAGATTTTCAAAATTTATTTCTTGAACGTTCCAGTTTTTTATTTTCTTAATTAATGAATCAAACGTTCCAAATTTCTTTTTATTTTTAAATGTATCTTGTAACGCAAATACTCCACCCTTTTTCAATACTCGGAAAGATTCTTTTAATACTTTTGTTTTATCTTTAATGTCTCGTACTTCATGAAATACGAAATTACTTACAATTGCATCAAATTCTCCATCATTAAAAGGTAAATTTGATGCACTTGCTTTTTGAAAAATAATATCTCCTGCAACTCCTTCAATCTTCGCATTCCTTTCACATATAAGTTTCGAATAATTCCAACCCTTCCCCCAGTAATCAATTCCATACAATTTTGATTCAGGATGATTTTTCGCTAATCTTATCGCAAGCGCTCCATTTCCAGTGCCAATATCAAGTGCTTTACCTATACCATTCCAAAGTAATTTTTCAATAACGAGGTCCCAAATTTTATATTGTAATTCTTTATCATTCTTTGAGAACTGGTAATACAAGTAAAACAGATAGAGAAATGCCAAGAAAAATATTGCTGTTAATACCCATAAAATTATTCTTACAATTAAAAATAATGGAAATATGGATATAATAAAAAGAACTAACATAATCACTAAAATTGGATATAATAAGTTCCTTGGTACCCAATTTCCATAATCTACCGATTCCTTAATCATTGTATGTTTATTATATTTTTTAATTTTGGGAAAGATCGCATTTACTCTCATTTTATAATCGATATATTCTTCTCCAAATTTCTTAATACAATAATCCTCTTCTTTTTTTATCATTATTTTAAAAATAATATAATAAAATAGTGGAATAAAAAATAAAATCCAACTATTAAAAAGACAAACTATACCAGGAATGATGAATAATATAAATCCAGAATATAATGGATGTCTCACATATGCAAAAGTTCCGGTTGTCACTAATTTACCTGAATTATATGCTTTATTAATTACAAATAGAGTCTTAAAATAGATAATTAATCCAATAATAATAAGACAAAGTCCAATTATTATCATTATAATACCATTTATTGGAAGTAGAAAAGCGGGATAAAAGTAAAAATGAATAAAAACAAACAAAATAATAAACGGAATTAAAAATAATAACATCTGAAAACTTACTCCCCAAACAGTCATTTCTTTGTTTATTTCTTTGGACTTATTGCTCAAAATTATTATAACCCTAAAAAATTGCTATTTTACTTTAATTTTTTACCTTCTATTGCTAACAAATTTCTTTTAGTAAATTCCGTCTTTCTAATTATAAAAGGAAGATATCTTCCAACTCTTTTTTTATATTCTTCATATTCCTTACCAAATGTCTTTAAAAGAAATTTTTCCTCATCTCTAGCTTTTGAATCGAAAGTAATTATGTTTACCACAGCAATAAATAGATTTAGAAAATTTGGAATTACTAGAAAATATCCAATTAAAATCAAAAAGACTCCAAATACGATGGGATTTCTCATAACTGTATAAATTCCAGAAGTAATCAGCTGCGTTTCTTCCTTAGGGAATTCAATTCTAAAATTAATACCAAGCGCGATTAATCCCAATGTTCCAAAAATGAGCGATATTATTAAGAGAACCATCCCAATTATAACAAACAAATCTTGGAAGAAAAACTCAATCATCAAAAAATTTTTTATGTAATCATCAAAAATAAAATATAAAATAACGTAAATTAGCCAAATCATTATTGAAACTGAAGTGAGTCTAGTTAATAACGATGCCTCTTCATGGGTGCCATGTGGATCCATACCTTTTCTATTAACTAAAACCATGGGAACTATCATCCCAATTAAGAATAACGCAAAGACAATAATAAAAAATATTTTTATAAAAATTTTATCAATCATTAATCTATCTCTTTTAAAAAAATATAAGATATCTCGGCACTTTTTTTTTATATTCTAAATAAGACTCCCCATATTGCTCTTTAAGCCTTTTTTCTTCTCCCAATATACCAAAATGCGCACACGTAACAGAAATCATAAGAATAATTATTGATAGCCATGATCCTATCATCAAACAGAGCCCTAAAAACATAATATCTAAAGAGAGTTGCTGAGGATTACGAGAAACTTTATATAATCCCGTAGTAATTGGTTTCCCAAGAGGAACCCTTTTAAAATTGTATATTGCGACGTGTAATAAAACTTGGCTTATTGAGAATAATATCACTCCAATTATAAATTCAATAGCCCCAATTTTTAATGGTGTGAGAAATATTAATATGATATTAACAAGTCCAAAAATTTTCCCAGAAACAGTAAAAATTATTTGTTTTCTCATCCAATCTGATCTATCGAAGAGTCTTTTAACAACTTCTTTTGGGCACAATTTTAAGTGAATCATCTGTAACACTACATGTAAAATAAAAAATAACCATCCATTTAAAAAACCTATTTGAAGGATTGGAAAAAATTCCATTATAATAAAACCTTATTAATCTTATTTAATATATAAAGACAAAAAATATTGCTCAGCAATATCTTTTATTTAATCTAATTTATTAAATATCTTTTAAATTATTTAAATATTTAGACTTAACTAATTTGTTTAAAATAAAAATGGAAAATCTAGGCTTTAAATATAATTCTATTAAAATATGAGATTTAATTTCTAATTATTATATTAAAAATATGAGAATTATCCAAAAGAATTAAAGAAAATGAATTATGTTTTTTCCAGTTTATTTTTAAAAATTTCCATTTTATTCTTAAAAGTTACCAAAATCTTTAAGATCCCTAATTTCTGAGATTTTATTATAAATTTATACTTTATTCAATTTTGAATTATACAAATATTAATTCCCAAATATAAATAATTAAAGACAGAGAGATTATTGATGTTTGAATCCAATATACACACCTATTTTATAATAATATTAAAATAAAATAATGATTTTTAAAAAAGATATAATGAACTATACCTTATTTATACTTCAAAACATAAGACTCATTTTTAGAAAACTTAAACTTTAAAAAATAATATGTTGATTTATAATAATACAATTTAATTAAATTGTTAAAATCAATAAGTGATGAAATAAATGAGTGAAAAACAGTTTTGGCGTAAAAGTTGGGATCCAGGCGTAACTGATTTAGACCCAAAAGTCTGGGAAATTTCATACCCTGAAGCCATTAGACCAGTTTTCGAACAATACCCTGATCAACTAGCCTTAGAATTTTTAGGCATAGAAATAACATTTAAAGAATTAGATGAATATTCAAATCAATTTGCTAATATGCTCATTGAACATGGTTTTAAAGTAGGTGATATCGTCGGACTTAATCTAGTGAATACTCCGCAATATGTTATAGCATGGCTTGGAACATTGAAGGCGGGTTGTGCTGTCTCAGGGGTAAGCCCTTTATTATCATCGGAACAGATAGAGTACCAAATTAACGATTTAGGTTCATCAGGGAATAAAGTTGCATTAGTCACTCTTGATGCTATTTTTGAACATCGTTTAAAACCAATTTCTTCTAAACTGCCACAATTGGAATTAGTAATAGCAACAAACGTAGCTGATTTCTTACCAAAAATCAAACAGGTCTTAGGAAAATTATTGAAAAAGGTTCCAAAAGGGAAGGTGACGCCTCTTGAAGGTAAAAAAGTCATCAATTTTATGGATGTCCTAGATATTTACTCCACAGAATTGCCTGACGTCAAAATAACTCCAGATGACTTAGCTTACATCCAATATACCGGAGGAACTACGGGTCCTCCTAAAGGTGCTATGTTAACTTATCGTAGCTCTATGGCTGATCTATTAATCGTTCAGCACTGGCTCAACTGGGATAATACGAGAGGTACAGGCATTGCCGTGTCAGGATTCCCTTTCTTTCATATAGCGGGCTTATTTTTTTGCTTGAATTGCGTCTATCTTGGCTGGACTCAACTATTGATACCAAATCCAAGAGACACAAATCACATATGCAAAGTCATTGAAAAATATAAGCCCACAGCCTATGTAAATGTGCCTTCCTTGTATCAAATTCTATTAAAAAATCCAAAATTTAAACAGTTAGATCATTCAAATTGCGAAGCTTGTATTTCCGCTGCTGCTCCATTTCCAGTTGAAAGCCAAAAAGAATTCGAATCAATAGTTGGGAAAGGTAAATTAATTGAGGCATATGGAATGACGGAATGCTCGCCTTTAACGACAATGAATCCCTCGAAAGGCAAGAAGAAATTAGGATCAATTGGTTTACCTTACCAGAATTTGGATCTTAAATTAGTGGATCCGGCCACAGGAGAGGAAATGCCCATGGGTAAGCCAGGAGAGATTCTTGTAAAAGGGCCAATGGTGATGAAAGGATATTTAAACAAACCAGAGGAAACTAAAAAAGCAATTGACTCTGATGGATACATGCACACCGGGGATGTAGCAATCTTTGATGAGGAGGGATATCTCAGGATTGTGGATAGAACTAAGGATATGATAATTGTAGGTGGGTTTAAAGTTTTTAGTACTAAGTTAGAAGATACATTGATGAAACATCCAGCTATTGGAATGATCGCTACGATTGGTATTCCGAATCCTGAACGACCAGGTTCCGAATTAGTTAAAGCCTATATACAACTTGACCCTGATTATCCATATGATGGCAATGAAGAAAAATTAAAGGAAGATATTACCAAATTTGCGAAGGAAAAATGTGCCCCTTATGAAGTCCCAAAAATTATAGAAATCTCCGAGGAATTGCCACTTACAGTTATTGGTAAGGTAGATAAAAAGCGATTGCGAAAAGAAGTAAAAGGATAAAAATAAAATATTAAATTATTTTTTCAAATATTCTTTTTTTTATTTTTATTGGTAATTGATTTATACAAATGTATAAACTTGTGAAAAATGATAGAAACCCATTTTAAAGAGTCAAAAATAAATAAATTTACCTAAATCCTCTTCAATTAAATAAATACGATTTTCTTCTCGCGGAAGCTTATTATACATCAATCCCAAGGTTGTTAATCCGTGCAAATTCTTAAGCCCCTTTATTTCAGTAATTTGGTTATGGGTTAGTATTATTTCTCTTATGCTCTTGAGCTCGCTTAACCCTTCCATTTCGGTAATTTGATTGCCTGAAAGATCTAACTCCCATAAATTCTTCAGATTATCAAGCCCTTCAATCTTAGAAATTCGGTTGTCAGAAAGATTTAACACATCCAGATTTTTTAAAGAGTTCAGTCCCTTAATCTCGGTAATCTGGTTGCCGTCAAGGTATAGGTTCTCCAATTTTCTGAGAGCGTCAAGCCCTTTAATCTCGGTAATTCGGTTGTTGCCAAGGTTTAAAATCTTTAAATTGGTGAGAGAATCCAGCCCATCAATCTCGGTAATTCTATTTGAGACCCACAAATATGTTAAATTTTGAAGGTGTTCCAGCCCCGTGATTCTTGTCACAGGATTGCCCGTTAATCGTAAAGATTTAAGATTTCTTAAAGAATCCAGCCCCTCAATAACTTTTATCTCATCAGAATTCAACAATAACTCTTCAAGATTTTCTAATTCAGTCAGACCCTTTATCTTCGAGGTGCTCGTAATCCGTTGATCCGATATTGCCAATTTGCGACCGTTTTTCTTGGTCATGAATCGTTTTCCATTTACAATAACAAATTGTTCGGTTTTTGCGCTTTCCAAATTCATCTCACTATATATATATTATTTCACTAATATAAATAATTAAAGACAGAAAGATTAATGATGTTTAAATTCCAGAACATTGAGTCTACTCTTCGTATTCAGACAAATATAAATCGATTAATTCAATAATTTTAGACCATGAAAGTTTTCCACTCTCGACTTCAGTCCTAAGTTTGGCCTGAAACGTATTAAAATCAAGAAACAGTCCTTTTATTTTAAATATTTCTAATAACTGTGTTTTAGATAGTTCTATCTTATATAGATATTGATCGTCCTCGTATTGATTTAGTGAGGGAATTTTCCCAATTTTTAGTTCAACCTTCTCGACTTTACTATTTAGCCAATCTTCAATTTGTTTTCTTAAATTTATTGTACTAGTTTTGGGGTCAAAAATCTCCTCCTCTGCAGCTCTTATCACCTCACCAATAAATACATCTTTGTTGTTTTTATCTATGCCTTTATCATTTCTTATTGTATGTTCTATCACATCGCTAAGAGCAACCATCAATGAAATGCCGGAATCGGTGAATCTCTTAATCAGTGGATTATTGGAAGTATATGCTTCAAAATGAAGATTGAATACTGCCCTCAGTTTTTTACTATATTTCTTAATATCTGATGTTCCGGATGCAATGACATTAACTCCATCGGAAGTGAATGGAGAGCATGCAAATTCTACTTTATTAATCTCGTTGAAAGTCTCTTTTCTATTTTTCACCGGTAAGTACAGAAAAGACTTCCCAAACATTAGCGAGGGTAGATGGCTAGACATAGATCTATGGCCCATACGCTTCAGATTATCCTGAGTTGGAGCTATAAAATTCAAGTCTTCAAGTATATCTTCTAGCTCTGCTTGAGACTGTCCGCCAGAAATTGGGACAATTTTAATCTTGCCATCAGAGGTGGAGTATAGTTCGAGTCTCCGGAGAAGAATCAAACGAAGTGTTTCATGGCCCAAAAGTCGTTGGAAGACCTTCAGTAATTCTTTTCCTGCCTCAATATCAGCGTCTCCATCGAAATATTTTTCATCTGCACCTATATTTGGTCTCTGAATTAATTCTTTAGGATTTTGAGGATCTGAAAGATCGACAATTCTATTTCTGGCTTCTATGATAAATTTGTTGGTTCCTTGATAGCAATGATCTTTGTCTATGTAAATCTTATCGTAAATCGTTGCCATCCATCTCTTAAGATATAATTTTATGGGCGTCCCAGTTGAATCCCTTAATAAGAAATTATCTATATCGGTCTTTGAAATAAGTTCGTTAATTATTCCCTCGACATCTTCTTGATCTCTCTTAGAATCCCATTCAATATACTTTGCAATTGGATCGAACGCTAAATTAACTTGACCTAATAGACCGAGCAAAAAATAATCGTAATAAGGCTTCCTTGTATTCTTTTTTGCCTCGAATAGATGATGGTAAAACTTTACCAAATTTTCAATAGTGATAACCTCAAGAATATCATGAGACTTTATGGGCATATTAATTAATTCTTTCGATGGAGGTTTCGTTACCAGTTCCGATTCAATCTCTTTTAACTTATCATCTCATCTATATATGCGTGAAAAAACTTTAAGGCGTCTTTTTCCTTCAAAATTAATATTTCTTCTCTCAATCTAATTATTTTACAAATCAGAATATTTCTAAATTTTCTTATACCTATA